>ERZ1643251.128-NODE-128-length-130262-cov-28.135807_pt1 | contig 130262 bp, 106 predicted proteins | sample MGYA00579261_ERZ1643251 | MGnify/ENA primary metagenome ERZ1643251 (study PRJEB29033, sample SAMEA4952267) | chicken gut metagenome | biome: Broiler Chicken; feature: Gastrointestinal Tract; material: Caecum | place: Ireland | collected 2018 | study: Broiler... | reverse complement strand
CTGGCCGGGAAAACTTTATATTTTTTCACTGTCCTCTTGACGGGGAGCGGTTCAAAATCGTCGGTGGTGCTTTTTACAGTTCCAATTGAGAAAACAGGGGGCTTTCCAGATCCACGATGTCGTCCACAGGAATGTCTCTGCCCTCCATGGTGCGGAACAGCCGTCGGAAAGTGTCCAGGGCCCGCACATGTCCGGTAAACACTTGGTACGCTCCCCCGGCTTTGCGGGTGTCCGGCTGGAAATAGGTTACGGTGACCTGTGGGTGTTGGTGCACCTGTTCCAGCAGGAACTGCTGCTTTCGGTCCAATATGAGTTTTTCGTCCTCACTGAGCTGGCGTCTAGCCTGGGTGGTACGAGCCGTCTCTCGAATGGCGGCATCGTGGCCGGTGAGCGCAGCAAAGGGGGCAAATTGTGCCGCCCGGTCCTGCCGGGACATGGGTGGACGCACATGAGTGGTGGGCCGAGGCACAGAGAGGATGTCCTCGTAGGGGTGTCGCTTCTCCCTCATGCCTTGTGACCCCCAATCTGTCCATTGCGCTCCCGGGTGGTGGCTCCGTCCCGGAAATTCATCCCTTTGAGAAGTGCGTTTTTTCCGTACTTCTTCTTGATACTGAGAATGGCCTGTTGCTTCTGGCGCTCTCGCTTCAACTGTGCTTGCCGCTGTTGCCCGTCGTCAGAGAATAGGCTCATCTGATGGAGTTCTTGCGTGGGCAGGCAATCTTCCCGCAACACCCGGTTGGCGGTGACATTGAGCCGCCGAATGAGCAACTGGGGATTGACAATTCGGTCAAACAATTTCGTCATAGCCTCCACAATCTCTGTGGTGGAAGAGGTGTATTCCGGCAAATGGGTGGTGCCGTGGGCGTGCTTGGGGATGGCTCGTCCATAGGCATCGGTGGAGACAGCCCCCCGGTAGGCCAGCCTCCGCTGGGGATCGGTGAGATTCTCCCGGTCGTAACCCACTGTCAAAGTGAGCTGGTCGGTCATCAGTCGATGGTCCACTAAATCCAGCACCAGGAGATCGGCCATCTCCTGCACCACCAGCCGTGCCTTTTCTGCCGGGTATGGAGTTTTCAGCACCTGGCCCGATCCCACACTGTTGGTGGTAGGGCGATAGGATTTGATATCGGAGATGGTGCACGGCTCCCACCCCCAGGCGTGATCAATGAGCAGCTCCGCATTCACCCCAAACAGTTTGTAGAGTAGTTCCTCGTTGTAGTAGTCCTCTCGCCTGCCCAGAGAACACCGGGCAATGTCGCCCATGGTGTACAGCCCCTGCTGTTCCAGCTTTTTGGCGTACCCCCGGCCAACCCGCCAGAAATCGGTGAGAGGACGATGGGCCCAGAGGTTGCGGCGGTAGCTCATCTCGTCCAGACGGGCGATGCGAACCCCATTTTCGTCCGGCTGAATGTGCTTGGCCTCAATGTCCATAGCGACCTTGGCCAGATATAGGTTGCTGCCGATGCCAGCGGTGGCGGTGATTCCGGTGGTGTGGAGCACATCCAGCAAAATGGTACGGGCCAACTCCTCCGCCGTCATACCATAGGTGTCCAGATAGGGGGTCACATCCAGAAACACCTCGTCAATGGAGTAGACATGCATGTCCTCCGGGGCAATATACTTCAGGTACACGTTATAGATGCGGGTGCTGAACGAAATATAGTGGGCCATCTGGGGTGGGGCCACCAGGTAGTCCAGAGCCAGGTCCGGCCGGGCCAGCAGCTGGGGTGCCTGGTGGGAGGTTCCCGTGAAGACTCCGCCTGGGGCCTTGCGCCGCCGCTGGGCGTTGACCTCCTTCACCTTCTGCACCACTTCAAAGAGCCGGGCCCGCCCGGAGATGCCGTAGGCTTTCAGGGCAGGAGACACCGCCAGACAGATGGTCTTCTCGGTACGGCTCTGGTCGGCCACCACCAGATGGGTGGTCATGGGGTCCAGTCCCCGCTCCATGCACTCCACGGAGGCATAAAAGGATTTCAAATCAATGGATAGATAGGTCTTCTCCTGCATGCCCCTGCGCTCCTCTCCTGGTTATGGAACCATTCTACCACAGAGGATGTCCCATAACCAGGACTTTCATCCTCTCAGTCGGCATGGGTGAGCAAGGCGAAAATTTTAGTTTTCCCAACTGTGCGCACCGCTAGAGCACATCCCGCCAAATAAAAGAGAGCAAAGCCAATGGAAGCCAGCCAGACCAGGGGCTGTCCGCTCCAAAGGGTCAGGACCACTCCACTGAGAATACATCCGATCAGGCACAGTCCCATCTGTTCCAGGAAGAAGGAGCCAAACACCCGCTTTTTAGAGGCACCCAGCCCTCGCATGATGGCAAATTCCATACGCCGACCATTGACCATGAGCCAGGACACCACAAAGCCCATAACTCCCATGAGGAGGAAGAGCACAGGGAAGAGAATTTGACTCAGGGTGATGTAGCGTCCCAGAGCCTCCACGGTCTGGGTAAAGGTGGAGTCGTTGAGCACCACCACAATGCGGCTGCCATTCAAATCACCCGGAACCGAGTACCCCTCCTGGGCCAGGTACTCCCGGAATCTCTCCAAATCATAGGAGGACTGGAGGGTAAATCGACAGCCGGGGAAATAGTCCCATGGCGCTGCACTTTGCTGTGGGCTCTCCGACTGCCAAGGGGGCAGGCAGAGACGGCTGAGCGGCACATAGATGGTTTTGTCCGTGCCCTCCAAGGCATAGGAACCTACAGGGACCACCGTAATGGTGCCGCCCTTTTGGGAATTGATTTTAATGTCATCCCCTAAGCTGATTCCCTGCTCCTCCATCCAAGTTTGGCTGGCAATACAGGGAAGCGGGGTGCTCTGGGGGGTGTTGTAGTAGCCGGGATCTTCCAAGAAGCTCTCGTCCCAGCCCTCCAGCCAGGTGATGGTGGGCACCTGACCGTAGACAAACTTGGGAGATACCTCCAAACCGTTGAGAAAGACCAGCTCCGGCTGCTTGGAAACCCACTCGCCCCGGAGCTTATTGCCGAATGCGGTGTTTGGAAAGTCTGGCATCTCATCCGGCATCCAGTAGCGGGTGGAGTCATAGACCTGCATGGACGAGAGCAGACCCGAGTCCCAGAGTTGCCAAGGGTCTTCCAGCATGAGTCCGGTATACTGCCTGCCATTGACCGAGGTAAACTGTCCTGTAATGGTGGTGTTCTCATACAGAGTGGCCCGCTGCTGATCCCAGCCCTGGGCCGTTGCCATGAGAAACCCTAAGAAAGCAGATAGGACCAGGGCCACGCCAGGTACTACCATGGAGCGCCAACCGCCCCGGCGGGCGGAGAGCCAGGCAAAGCGCATGGCACCCTTCCCCGTGATACTGGTTCCGCTGCGGGGAACTCGCACTCGGCTCTTCCCTCGGCGGAGGGTATTTTTCCTCTGGGCCAGCTGTGTAAACAGGGCACACAGCACCAGAGCGAGTAGAAATACGATGACAGCGGACACCCACGCAGGCCACAGCGGTACATGTTGAGGCAGCTCTGCCTCTTTGGTGGTACCCAGAGCTCCGTTGCTGTACCGCTGATCGGCAGCATACAGAGCCCGGGCCCCTTGCAAGGCCAGAGCAATGAGCAGCTGCATGGAGGCGGCAGATACCGCCATGCCCACCAGTACAGCTACCCCTGCCACCAGGGTTACGCCGGATAGAAGCCACAGCCGAATCTTACCCTTGGGCGTACCCAAGGAGACCATCACGTCCACCGCCTGCTGCTGTCGCCCCACAAAGAGGAATGCAAACAGGCACAAGACAGCCAACACGCCCACCAGGGAGGCAAACGTGACGCCCTGAGCCGTGGACTCCATGGCCTGTAGGGGTTGAGCTGCGGCTGCATAGCCCTGGTCATATAGGGTGATGCGCACCCCGTCCGGAGCCATGGCTTCCATCTGGTCCACTGCCTCTACCGCACGGTTGTTGTCCAAAACGGCCCGGCCCAACAGATAGCCAAACAGGGGTGCTTGAGGTAGATCCTCTCCCCTGGAAACCCAGATGCGCCCCTCGTAGCCGCTGGCCTGGTTCACAATCCCAACCACGGTCCAGGTTCGAGCGTCATCTATTTCTTCCAAGGCAAAGGGGTCGTATTCGGTAGACTGCATCATGGACAGAGAGATGGTGTCCCCCACCTTCAAATTCAGCTGTTTGGCAATGTCCTGCGTTATGGCGCATACGCCGCTCTCCCCCGCTTCGGGATATTGCCCATCGGTGAGATACAAGGTTCCTTGTTGGAAGGGCTCCAGAGCGGCGATGTAATCGCTGGATTCCACTTGCATGTAGTTGTTGCCCAACTCATATTTTTGGGCGTACTCTGTAAAGATGCTGTCGTTGAATACTGGATCATCATAACTGTCAAAGGCCACCCAGGGCGACTGGTCACAGCCCTCGTAGAACTCCGTCACCCGAATGGCACGGCTGGAACTGCCGCTGTCATACAGTTCTCCGTGGAGGAGGTAACGCTTTCCAGGCTCAGGTAAAAAGCCGCTGTCCCCGGGGTCAATTTCCACCAGAACACCACTCTTCCCCTCATAGGAGTAGAGATTTTTCCCGATGATGCCTGTATACCCTGCCGGGGCCTGTCGATATCCCAAGAAATATTCTACCCAATAGCTCTCACCTGTGGCAGGGTCTGTCCCATAGGACTCTCCACGATCGAAGACGTTCCCCGCCTCCTCCATCCAGCTCAAATCCAATGTGATGTCACGGGTCTCGTCTATTAGAGTGAGTCTAGGGCTGGTAACCACTCGGACATCCTCTTTTCTGCTGGAGAGCAGGGAATAATACTGAATATCTTCCCACATGCCCTCCTTGGTTTTTACAGTGCAGGTGGGGCCTTCCCGAATTATATACTCCTCCGGGAGGTCTTCCGGCTCAATGGTGAAGGACTCTTGAACGTACTTCTGGGTGATCTGGAACACAGCCAAAACCACCTGGTTCTCATAGGGAATGGTGCCGTCCGGACGCTGATATCCCTCGGACAGGGCAACGCCCCAATCGGTGGTTTCCCACAGCGTTACCCCAGGCACCTGGGCATAGTCTCCCAACTGTGCCAGGGACTGGCGGGCGGTATCGTCCGCTGCATAGGGGTCGGGATAGTTCTCTCCCATGTGTTCCACCAGAGCAATGGAGGTGTAAGCCTGGTCCATGGCCTCCAGCGTCTGGGCGCAGTAGCTCCACAGGGCCATTCCCAGGGACAGGGAGAGGGTCAAAAGCAGGATGAGCAGGCTGAATAGGACGGTACGCCCTCGGGCCCGAACTGTACTGAGAATACCGTTTCGTATCACCATGGGATTCACCTCCTCACTCTACTACCTTGCCGTCTTTCAGTTCCAGAATGTCATCTGCTTTCTGGGCCAGGGTGCGGTCATGGGTGACAATGATGACACAGTACCCGTCGTCATGGGCCAAACTCTGGAGGATGGAATAGATATTCTCACTGTTGGCCGTATCCAGGTTTCCGGTGGGTTCGTCCGCCAAGAGAATTTTAGTGTCCATGCCCAGGGCGCGAGCGATGGCCACCCGCTGCTGCTCACCGCCGGAGAGCATGGTGGGATAACGGCCCAGCACGGTCTCGGGCAGTCCCACTTTTTCTACCAAAATCTTAGCCTTTTCCCTTGCCTCCTTGGGGCTTGTCCCCCGCAGCTCCATGGGGTACATCACATTTTCTGCCACTGTGAGCAGAGGAAATAGCCGGAAGTTCTGATAAATCACCGCCACCTGCTCCCGGCGGTACTGCTCCAACTTCATTTGGCTGGTGGCCACATCGTGGCACAGCACCTCTCCTTCTGTGGGCAGGTCCAGCCCCGCCAACAGGGAGAGCAACGTGGTTTTTCCGCTGCCCGATTTGCCCACCACGGCGTACACCTTTCCACCATCGAAGGATGCGGTGATGTTCCGCAGGGCCTCTACCTTTTGATACTGCGTCTGATACGTATAGCTGACGTCTCTAAGTTCCAATACTCCCATGATTCACCGCTCCTTTTTTTGTATTTTGTGGTTTGTTTAAGTATACAACATGCCACAAAATGATGCAACGGCCCTATGGTCAAAATAACCATATTGGTGAATGACATATTGACATTTCTCGATGGATTGAATATACTGCCATTAGATTGAAATTCTTCGATGCGATGGGAGGGATTACTGTGCGAGATCACGCCTCAGATATGAGGGTGTTTAAGGCCTTTTGCGATGTGAATCGGCTGCAAATTTTGGAGCTATTGCGCAGCGGCGAGAAGTGCGCCTGTGCGCTGTTGGAGCACTTGCACATCAGCCAGTCCACCCTCTCCTATCACATGAAGATTCTCTGTGACTCCGGTGTGGTGGTGGGACGTACGGAGGGCAAGTGGACCCACTATTCCCTGCGGGAGGAGGGCTGTGCCTATGCCCGGCAGCGGTTGGAGGAATTGACGGATACCTCGGCTGTTGGCACCGCAGACAACTGCTGTGGATGAGAAAACCATCTGTTTCTTGAGATGGTTTTTTCTCAACTTGTTCAAATCGAAATTTTTAGAACTGTGATTGGAGGTATGGATGAGATGGAATGGATCAGAGCGGGTTGGCTCTTCTTCCAAGATCAAGTCTTGGGAATGAAATGGCTCAACGAACTCATTGGAAATGGTCTGGCTGCGGTGGGACTGGATGGAACCCTGGGCGGGATTGTCCAATTTTTTCTCTATGACACCATTAAAATCTTTGTCTTGCTCTCGGTGCTGATTTTCGGCATCTCGTATTTGCAGAGTTACTTTCCACCCCAGCGTACCAAGAAGATTCTGGGTCGATTCCAGGGCCTGTGGGCCAATGTGGTTGCGGCTCTACTGGGGACGGTGACGCCCTTCTGTTCCTGTTCGTCTATCCCCATTTTCATGGGCTTTACCAGTGCCGGGCTTCCGGTGGGCGTGACCTTCTCCTTCCTCATCTCCTCCCCCATGGTGGACTTGGGCTCCCTGGTGCTGCTGATGAGCGTGTTCGGCACCCGCGTGGCGGTGTTGTATGTGCTGCTGGGTCTGGTCATTGCCGTAATCGGCGGCACGCTTCTGCAAAAGCTGGGGATGGAACGGTATGTGGAGGATTTCATCCGCCATGCGCCCCACATCGAAAGCCAGAGCGGCACCCTGACCCGGCGAGATCGTGTGGACTATGCCAAGGGTCAGCTGGTGAACACGGCGAAAAAGGTGGCCCCATATGTTTTCCTGGGCGTGGGTATCGGCTCTCTGATTCACAACGTGGTGCCCCAGACCTGGGTGGAGATGGTGCTGGGCAGCCAAAATCCCCTGGCGGTAATTCTGGCCACTCTGGTGGGAGTGCCCATGTACGCCGATATTTTCGGCACCATCCCCGTGGCGGAGAGTTTGCTGTTTAAGGGGGCTGGACTGGGCACCGTGCTGTCCTTTATGATGGCGGTGACGACTTTGAGCCTTCCCTCCCTCATCATGTTGAAACAGGCGGTGAAGCCCCGGCTGCTGGCGGCCTTTATTGGTATCTGTACCCTGGGCATCATCCTGGTTGGATATTTTTTCAATGCCATTCAAGTTTTGTTAGTTTAATTATAGGAGGAATGTAATATGGCACTGTTTGGATTTGGTAAGAAGAAAAAAGAGGAGCAGACGGTCTCCTGTTCCTGTCAATGTGGTTGTTCGGCACCTACTGGAGTGGGACACAAGTCCGGGGCGGCCATTCAGGTGATGGGCACCGGCTGCGCCTCCTGCCACACCCTGCTGGAGAACACCCGGGAGGCGGTGCGTAGTCTGGGTCTGAATGTAGATGTGGAATATGTTCAGGACATGGCCACCATTGCCGGTTACGGGGTGATGAGCCTCCCTGCTCTGGTGGTGCATGGTAAGGTGGTGTCCACCGGAAAGGTGCTTAAGCCCGCCCAGATCGAAGCCCTGCTGAAGGATGGCAAGGAATAAAGGAGATGAATGACATGGGAAAACCCAAGGTTGCGTTTGTGTGCGTTCACAACTCCTGCCGCAGTCAGATGGCGGAGGCCCTGGGCAAAAAGTTGGCGGGAGATGTATTTGAGAGCTACTCCGGCGGCACCGAGGTAAAAGACCGCATCAATCCCGACGCCGTGCGCATGATGAAACAGCTCCACGGCATCGACATGGAGGAGACCCAGTACAGCAAGCTGGTCTCCCAGCTGCCCCAACCAGATGTGGTAATTTATATGGGGTGTAATGTCAGCTGTCCGGCCTTTACGGCCCCTTATACGGAGAATTGGGGCCTGGAAGACCCCACTGGGCAGAGTGACGAGGTGTTTGAAGCGACCATTCAAACCATTTGCAACAAGATTCTAGCACTCAAGGAAAAACTCTCTTGAGAGAAATCACTCCCCCGTACTCGGTGAAACTTGTTCCGAGCACGGGGGATTTTCGTTTCTCTACTTGGCATTTGAGGCGAGATGAGATATGATGAATCTATCGTAATCAGGGAGGAGGCCGACCTATGGAAACCTACCACGTTGTACCCGATGCCCCCGAGTCCCGTTCTGATCCGACGCCCAACTGGCAGACTACGATGACCCAAATCCTCTGGGGATTGGCCCTGAGCACCCTCACCCTGGAGATTCCTCTGCTGCAAGAGCTGCTGTCTTTCCTTGGTTTACTCCTGTTATACTTGGGCTTCCGAGCCATACGACGGGAAAACAAATGGCTGTTCCGCTGTTATGTCTTCACCGCAGTGCGCTGTATCGCCCTGGTACCGATGTTTGCCCTAAACGCCACCATCTTTCAAAATCAATTCTATACCTCTGCTTTGGGATATCTGACAAACCTGGCGTCGATGTTCCTGGTGCTGGTCACTCTATTCTCCCTGTGGCGGGGACTGCTTCAGCTGCGAAAGGCCTCCGGAGTGAAGGCATCCACCAGAGCCGCCGGTGGACTGGTGGTGTGGTATGTAGGCTTGGCCCTGCTGTCCGTGGTTGGAGTGATTGGACTGTTTGGATTTCTCGTTCTGATCATTCTCTATGTCTTTTGCCTCTACCGTATCTTCCGATTCTCTCAGGCAGTCACCACCGCCGGATACCCGCTCCCTCGGCTGCGAGTTTGGCTCTCAGAGGGGCGGTTTGCGCTGTGTTTCACTGGGTGCATTCTGGTGGGCGTGGCAGGCGGATTTCTCTTCTTCCACAGTTACTCCATGGATTGGATGCTGCTGTCTGCTCCGCCCTCTTCTCAAGAACAAGAAATCAAAGAAAAGCTTCGAGACTTGGGCTTCCCAGACACGGTTTTAAATGACCTCTCTATGGAGGATTTGCAGGATTGTCAGGGCGCCCAGCAGGTGGTGGTAGATGAGTACACCCGCTCCTTTGAGGAACATACCACCTCCGAGGGTAAAGTACCTCAGCTGCACCTGACGGGCATCGGGGTGCAGTTGTCCGAAGAGCCGGAGCGTTGGAAGCTCATCCACCACTTCCAGTGGGAGGATAGCCCCGCCTTTTACGGTACAGAGTCGTTCCAACTCACCCCTGCCTACACCAACACCTCATATTGGATTCCTGCCGAAGATGTGGTGCATGGCCGTCTTCTGTACGACGACAACGGCGCGACCTTCGTCTCTCCCTATGCCCGTCTGGAGAAAGCCTCTTACACCTACGACTCCATCTTTTGGGGCCAGCAAACGAATTCAGATTGGTTTGCCTCCTTCTCTCTTCCTCGTCAGGGAAGCAATCACCGGGGCTATGTGGCATACTCTGTGTTTCCCACTTCTCCTGGCGAAACAGTCTGGATCGATTCTTGGGTTCAGTACACCCACCAGACTTCACGATTTCAGTACCCGGTGCTCACGGCCACAGACCACCAGCAAAAGAGTCCCTCTTTAGGGGCGGGACGCCCCTTCTCCACCGTTCAAACCATGCTCCAATTTGCCCCTTATTCTCTGGAAGAGTAATCAAAACAGGGATTCCTCCGATTTTAGGAGGAATCCCTGTTTTCGTTACAGAATGTCGATGTACTCCCCGCTGAGGGCCTTGTTCATGCTGCGTACGGCGCAGAACTTGCCGCACATGGAACAGCTGTCCTCGTGCTCCGGGGCCCGGTCATCCCGGATGCCCTTGGCGGTCTCCGGGTCAATGGCACATTCCCACTGCTTGTCCCAGTCGAAGGTCCGCCGGGCATCGGCCATGGCGTCGTCCAGGTCTCTGGCATGGGGGATTTTCTTAGCGATGTCCGCGGCGTGGGCAGCAATGCGGGAGGCGATGATTCCCTGCTTCACGTCCTCCACATTGGGCAGAGCCAAATGTTCGGCGGGGGTCACATAGCACAGGAAGGCAGCGCCTGCCGAAGCGGCCACTGCCCCGCCGATTGCGGCAGTGATGTGGTCGTAGCCAGGGGCGATATCCGTGACAAGGGGACCAAGCACATAGAAGGGAGCGCCCATGCAAATGGTCTGCTGGAGCTTCATATTGGCCTCAATCTGGTCCAGGGGCATGTGGCCGGGGCCCTCCACCATCACCTGTACGTCTTTGGCCCAGGCCCGGCGGGTCAGCTCGCCCAGGCGTACCAGCTCTTCAATCTGGCATACGTCGCTGGCATCGGCCAGACAGCCGGGGCGACAGGCATCTCCCAGGGAAATGGTCACGTCATATTCCCGACAGATATCCAGAATCTCGTCAAAGTACTCATAGAAGGGGTTCTCTTCCCCGGTCATGCTCATCCAGGCAAACACCAGGGAGCCGCCCCGGGAGACGATGTTCATTTTCCGCTTGTGGTTTTTGATCTGGTCGATGGTTTTGCGGGTAATGCCGCAGTGGAGGGTGACAAAATCCACCCCGTCCTGAGCGTGGAGTCGCACCACGTCGATGAAGTCCTTGGCGGAGAGAGTGGCCAAATCCCGCTGATAGTGGATGACACTGTCGTATACGGGGACCGTGCCGATCATGGCAGGGCACTCCTGAGTCAGCTTCCGGCGGAACGGCTGGGTGTTACCGTGGGAGGACAGGTCCATGATGGCCTCTGCCCCCATATTCACTGCCGCCATCACCTTCTGCATCTCCACGTCATAGTCTTTGCAGTCCCGGGACACCCCCAGATTGACGTTGATTTTGGTGCGAAGCATAGAACCCACGCCGTTGGGGTCCAGACAGGTGTGGAGTTTATTGGCACAGATGGCCACCTGTCCTTTGGCTACCAGCTCCCGAATCTCCTCCTCCGTGCGGTACTCTTTGGCGGCCACCGCCTTCATCTCCGGGGTGATGATGCCCTGACGGGCTGCGTCCATCTGGGTTGTGTATGTTCTCATGTTGATCTCTTCCTTTCTGGATGCGGGTTGGATGAGCGTTGAAACAGAAACAGCGGGGATACCTGACTTGGTATCCCCGCTGATGACGGCATATGTCTCCCTACGTTGGCATTATCCAAATCAGGTTCATGGGTCGAAGGGCACACCTTCCTCTCAGCCTGTCTACAAGCTCCCCGTTTTCAATTGTAAGCAATGGTATTATACAACGATTCAGAAGAGAACTCAAGAAGTTTTTCCAGCCAGGTTCAGCTCCCGGTACCGGTTGAAACAGGCGAAGATCTCCTGTCGTCTGGGCCGTGCCAAAAAGGCTCCCTCACGACCGCACAGCGCTTCCAGGCCCTTGCGGTCCATGATTTGTTCCAGTTCCTCCACTACTTGTTGTAGGGTGCGTCTGCCGTCCATGAGATACTTCTGGGCATATACCAAGCAGTATCCCAGTGCGGTAAGCTGTTCCGAGTCGGTGAGCTGCTCCACGTACCGCAGGTCAATGGTCACACGGTTGACGGATACCCCATCCCGCCCCAAGGTTTTCAGTTTTACCCGATCACCTTGGCCAAACTCCTCCGATCTACGGGGACAGCGGTGTACATTGGGAGCCGGTGCAGGCTCCAGCTGGGCACAGGTGGAGGGGAATGCCTGTGCCGCCTCTTTGGCCAGTGCGGTAATGTCCCTGGGGATATATCGGTCCATTTGAATGATGTGGTGAGCGGGGTGGAAATAGGCGCCAGAGCTGCCTGCCACCAAAATGGTGGAGATGCCGTGGGTGTGATACAGCTCTTCCACACACTCCAAAAACGGGGTGATGGGCTCCATGTCTCGGTGAATGACCCGCTGCATCAGCTCGTCCCGAATCATGAAGTTGGTGGCGCTGGTGTCCTCATCCATGAGCAGCAGAGAGGTTCCAGCCTCCATACTCTCCACCACATTGGCAGCCTGGGAGGTACTGCCGCTGGCGTCCTGGGTGGTGAAGCGGGTGGTGTCCGTTCCATTGGGCAAATGGTTGATGAACATGGAGATATCCGTCTGGGCAATGCTTCGGCCATCTTCTGCCCGGATTTTAACGGCGGTATGATCCGTGATGACGTATTCCCGTCCATCCCCGGAAATGTGGTTGTATACCCCTGCCTCCAGTGCCTTGAGCAGGGTGGATTTTCCGTGATATCCACCGCCCACAATGAGGGTGATGCCTTTAGGGATACCCATGCCGGTGACGGTTCCCCGGTGTGGCAGTTCCAAGGTGACAGACAACTCCTGGGGTGACTGAAATGGTACACTGCCCTTCATGGGCTGGGCAGAGATGCCAGTGCCTCGAGGGAGAATGCTGCCGTCTGCCACGAAGGCGCACAGGCCAAGTTTGGGAAGAGTCTCACGGATGTACTGCTGGTCCTCCGCCAGATCTGCTACCCCTTGCAGCCTCTTTCCGTCCAAATTTCGGTACATGAGGGATGCTTCCGCGCACTGGGGCAGGAACTCAAACAGCATCTTTCTCAGTTCTCCGGCGTTTACCGTGCGGCCATTGGCGGGAAATCCTGCCTCAAAGCGCAATACAACGTCTCCGGAGACCGGGTCCATCCTGCATGCCGTGCGCTCCAATACCTCCTGTCCACAGCGGCTGGTGGAAAGGAGCCCGCTGTGCCCGGAGCCTCTGGCCAGTCCGGACACCTGCCCAGCTTTCCGGGCAAACAAGCGGGTGATGGCGTCTTGTAAGGCGATGCGCTGACAGGGCATCTGGTACAGCTCATGAGGAAAGCCGGCCTGCTCTCCTTTGACATGGATGCTCAGTTTGGAGGGAGCGGCAAAGGGATCTCCTTGGACGTGGTCAATGGACAGCACATAGCCCGGAAACTGATAGGCACCTCGGGTGTCCTTATAGGCCGGGTAACTTCTGCGGTCTATGCGGGTGAGCAGCTGTTGAAGTTGTGCAGCGGTCTGCATGGTCTTGCCCTCCTGATACACATGGTTTCTGTTCCCCAGTATACCCCACCCCCTGCCCCGGTTCAAGTGGTGTACATAGCCATAAAATCCACTGGATGAAATCAAAAAAGTCCAGCAACCCCAAAGGCTGCTGGACTTTTTGGCGGAGACGGTGGGATTCGAACCCACGGACGGTTTTACCCGTCAAACGATTTCGAGTCGTTCTCGTTATGACCACTTCGATACGTCTCCATCAATGATAGCTGATATAGAATACATGATTTTCCTCCAAAAGTCAACGTTCTTTTTCGCTACTACAGGTTATAGTAAGATATTGACAGCATTTAATGGGAATTTAAGGGCTCGTAATCATTTTTTACGAAAACAACACATAGTATACTAAAAGTATATGCGCTTTCATTTGCTTTTTTGTGCATCTTGACTTTATTGTTCTATCGCAGTATAATGAAAGCCACAAAATAAACCACAGCATCATTACCTCATGAGTTGTTCGAGGAATTGGGAGGCATATACCTTGAATCACACCGCATATCTCAACGATGCCATCGCCCGTTTCAGCGCCGGAACCAGCCACGACGCCTATCGATTTATGGGCTGTCACAAGGAGGTCCGGGACGGAAAGGAGGGCTATGTGTTCCGTGTCTGGGCCCCTCATGCCCGCTCTGTCCGGGTTTTGGGCCGATTTAATGACTGGGACACCGATGTGCCGGCCATGGACAAGCTTACCGATGGAATTTGGGAGCAGTTTTTGCCCGAGGCCAAACACTTTGACGAGTACAAATTCTACATCGAACGCCCGGATGGCTCCTTTGTCTTCAAGAGCGATCCCTACGGCGTACATACCTGCACTCGGCCCGAAACTGCCAGCAAGATCTATGATCTGGACGGCTTTGAGTGGACCGACCAGGAGTATTGTGCTGCCCGGGCCAAGGAGCAGCCCCTCACCCGTCCTCTGAACATCTATGAGCTGCACCTGGGGTCCTGGCGTAAGCATGCCGATGGCAACTACATGACCTACGAGGAATACGCCAAGGATTTGGTCAAGTATGTCAAGGATATGGGCTATACCCACATCGAGCTGCTTCCCATCAGCGAGTATCCCTTTGAGCCCTCCTGGGGCTATCAGGTCACTGGATATTATGCCCCCACCTCCCGGTACGGTACACCCAAGGACTTTATGAAGTTTGTGGATATCTGCCACAGCGCAGGTATTGGTGTGATTTTGGACTGGGTGGGCGCGCACTTCCCCAAGGATGAGACGGGGCTGTATGAGTTCGACGGCGGTTGCTGTTACGAGCCCTCCGACCCTCTGCGCAAGGAGCACCCGGACTGGGGCACCCACATTTTCGATTATGGCCGTTACGAGGTGCGGTCCTTCCTCATCTCCAATGTGGTCTACTGGTTAGACATGTACCATGTGGACGGCATTCGAGTGGACGCCGTGGCTTCCATGCTCTATCTGGACTACGGACGCCGGGATGGTCAGTGGCGCCCCAACCAGTACGGCGGCAATACCAATCTGGACGCGGTGAAGTTCTTACAGGACATGAGCGCCGCTGCCTTCGAATTTAACCCCGGCGCTCTGGTCATCGCCGAGGAGTCCACCGCCTTCCCCATGGTCACCAAGCCTGGATATGACGGCGGATTGGGCTTTAACTTCAAGTGGAATATGGGCTGGATGCACGACATGCTGGATTACATGTCCACCGACCCCCTGTTCCGCAAAGGCCGTCACAATAACATTACCTTCTCTCTGACCTATGCGTTCTCGGAAAACTTTATCCTCCCCCTCTCTCATGACGAGGTGGTACACGGTAAGTGCTCCCTGCTCAACAAGATGCCGGGAGACTATGAGGAGAAGTTCCAGAATCTCCGGGCCTTCTACGGCTATATGATGACCCATCCCGGCAAAAAGCTGGTGTTCATGGGCGGAGAGTTCGGTCAGTTTATTGAATGGGATTTCACCAAGGAACTGGACTGGTTCCTTTTGGAATATGATAAGCACCGTCAGCTGCAAGACTATGTCCGGGATTTGAATCACTTCTACCTGGCCCATCCTGCCCTGTGGCAGAATGACAACGATTGGCACGGCTTCCAGTGGATTGCCTGTGACGACAACAGCCAGAGCGTGATCTCCTTCCGGCGCGTGGATGCCAAGGGGAAAGAGGTTGTGGTTGTGTGCAACTTCTGCCCGGTCACCCGCGAGCACTACTGCATCGGTGCGGCCAAAGCCGGTACTTATATTCCTGTTTTGTCCAGCGACGACGTGAAATATGGTGGCACTGGTACCCCGCTCAAGCCGGTCAAGGCTAAGGCGAAACCCATGCACGGGCTGAAATACTCCATCGAATTGACTCTGCCGCCCCTCTCCACCGTATATTACGAGCGAGAGGCGCCCCAGAGAACCCGCAAGACGGTGGAAGGCGTGCCCAGCGCAAAGGTGAAAAAAACCAGAGTTTCCAAAAAACAATCCGCTGGCAAAAAGGCCAGCAAATAACCATCGCATATAACCAGCGAGGAAAGATGAATTAGGGGGGCTTCACTGTGATCGAACGAAAAAAAGAATGCATCTCCATGCTCTTGGCCGGCGGCCAGGGCAGTAGATTGTATGTACTGACAGAAAACACCGCAAAACCCGCCGTGCCTTTCGGCGGCAAGTATCGCATCATTGACTTCTCTCTCTCCAACTGCGTCAACTCCGGCATTGATACCGTGGGTATTCTCACCCAGTATCAGCCCCTGGAGCTCAATGACTACATCGGCAACGGCCAGCCTTGGGATCTGAACCGGAATTTCGGCGGCGCCCATGTGCTTCCTCCCTATACCAAGACCACCAGCAACCAGTGGTATAAGGGCACAGCCAACGCCATCTATCAGAACATCCCCTTCATCGAGAGATATCAGCCCGAATACGTGCTCATTCTCTCCGGTGACCACATCTATAAGATGGATTACAACAAGATGCTGCAGTTCCACAAGGAGAAGGGCTCCGAGTGCACCATTGCAGTCATCAACGTCAGCATGGAAGACGCCACTCGTATGGGCATCATGAGCACCGACGAGAACCAGGCCATCGTGGACTTCGAAGAAAAGCCCGCCCATCCCAAGAGCACCCAGGCCTCCATGGGTGTGTATATCTTCACTTGGGCCGCTCTGAAGAAGTACCTGATCGCCGACGAGGCCGACCCCAACTCCGAGAACGACTTCGGCAAGAACGTCATCCCCGCCTTCCTGCGGGACGGCCGCCCCATGTATGCCTATCCCTTTGAAGGCTACTGGAAGGACGTGGGCACTCTGGGCAGTCTGTGGGATGCCAACATGGACCTGTTGGACCCCAAGGACCCCCTGGATATGCGTAACCCCCACTCCAAGATCTATGCCCGGAACTATGCCAGCCCCTCTACCATGATCGCCCCCTCCTCCAAGGTGTCCAACTCCTTCATCACCGAGGGCTGCCGCATCAAGGGTACGGTGGAGAACTCCGTGATCTATACCGGCTGCGAGGTGGAAGAAGGCGCTGTGGTCAGCGGCACCGTCCTGATGCCCAACACCATCGTCCGTAAGGGCAGCACCGTCAGCTACGCCATCGTGGGTGAGCAGTGTGTCATCGAAGAGAACGTCACCATCGGCGCACGCCCGGAGGACTGCCTGGGCGAGGATTGGGGTATCAGCGTTGTGGGTCATAAGAAGACCATCCCCTCTGGCACCGTGATAAAACCCAAGGAAATTGTTTAAGGGGGGCTACAAAGATGAAAATGTGTGGAATTATTTTCTCCGAGATGTATTCGGATGAGTTGAATGCTTTTACCCATGACCGCAACATGGCGGCTATCCCCTACGGCGGCCGTTACCGCCTGGTGGACTTCGCCCTGTCCAACATGGTCAACTCCGGCATCACCAGCGTGGGCGTGCTGGCCAAGCAGCACTACCACTCTCTGATGACCCACCTGGGCAACACCCAGGAGTGGGACCTGAACCGCAAAAACGGCGGCCTGCAGATCCTCCCCCCCTACGCCAGCGAGAGCCTGAACCAGGCCAACCGCGGCAAGCTGGACGAGCTGCGTAACGCTCTGGACTTCCTCCGGGAAGACACCTCTCCCTATGTGGTGATGGCAGATGCCCATGTGATCTGCAACATGGACTTCCGCCCCGTGGTGGAGTCCCACATCAACAGCGGCTGTGACATCACTGTGGTTGCCACCCAGAGCAAGATGAGCAACAGCAACACCTACAAGTCCGTCATCCAGGTGGATGGGAACATGCGGGTCACCAGCTACGCTCTGGACCACGTGCCTCAGCCCGGCGATTACTGCGGCATGAGCATTATGGTCATGGACCGTCAGGTGCTCATTGACACCGTGTCTGAGTTTACCGCCCGGGGTGTCTACTTCCTGGAGCGTGACTTCATTCAGTCTCGCTTCAACACCGGTGACCTGTCCATCAACATCTACCCCTTCACCGATCCCGTCCTGCGGGTCAACGACATCGAGAGCTATTTCAGCAGCAATATGGCTCTGCTGGACGAGGGCATCAGCAACGCCCTGTTCCGTCCTGACCGTCCCATCTACACCCGTGTCAACGATGAGGTGCCCTCTCACTACGGCATGGACTGCAACATCTCCGGCTGTATCATCGCCGACGGCTGCATTCTGGATGGCAATGCGGAGCACTCCGTCATTGGCCGTGGCGTACGCATCGCCAAGGGTGCCACGGTAAAGAACTGTATCATCATGCAGGGCAGCGTCATCGGCGAGGGCGCCAGCCTGGAGAACGTCATCGTGGACAAGTGGGCCACCATCACCGCCGGTAGCCAGCTCAAAGGCCTGGAGACTGCTCCCGTGATCATCCGCAAAGGAGTCACTGTATGAAAATCTTATTTGCCGCCAGTGAAGCCGCTCCCTTTTTAAAAACGGGAGGGCTGGGCGATGTGGCATCTGCGCTGCCCAAAGCGCTCAGTGCCGACGAAAACGCACAGGTGGCTGTCTTTCTCCCCTACTACAAGGCCATCAAAGACAGTCCCCGGTGGGACATTGAGTTTCTCTGTAACTTCCGGGTGCCTCTGTCCTGGCGCAGTGTATACTGTGGTGTGTTCCGTGCCAAGGACACCCAGAGAAACCTGCAGTACTACTTCATCGACAATGAGTACTACTTCTACCGGGACAACGCCTACGGCTACTACGACGACGGCGAGCGCTTCGCCTTCTTCTCCAAGGCCGTTTTGGAGTCCCTGCAATACCTCAACTGGTATCCCGATGTCATCCACGCCAACGACTGGCAAACTGCCATGATTCCCGTCTTTCTCCGGGCCTTCTACATGGGTCTGGATGCCTACCAGCCCATCCGCACCCTGTTTACCATCCATAACATGGAGTACCAGGGCAAAGCGCCGGACTCCTTTGTGGACGAGGTGCTGGGCTTGCCGGAGGATTGGCGGGGTACCACCCAGTTTGACGGCTGCACCAACATGATGAAGGCCGCCATTCTGGTGTCTGACCGGGTGAGCACTGTCTCCCGCACCTACGCCTACGAGATTCAGGACCCCTATTACGCCCACGGGCTGGATGGGGTACTGCGCCACCACAGCTATAAGCTCAGCGGCGTGGTCAACGGCATCGACACCGATGTCTTTGACCCCTCCACCGATCCCCTGATCCCGGTGAATTACACCTGTGACCAGTTGGACAAGAAGGCGGAGAACAAGCGGGCGCTCCAGGAAAAGCTGGGATTGGAGTGCCGGGACGACGTGCCCATGGTGATTATGATCACCCGCCTGGTCTCCCACAAGGGCCTGGACCTGGTGCAGGCCGTCATGGATGACCTGATGCAGGAGGATATCCAGCTGGTCATCATCGGCACAGGCGAGCAGAATTATGAGGATATGTTCCGCTCCTATGCCGACCAGTACCCGGAAAAGATGTCTGCTAACATCGTTTTCGACAACAAATTGGCTCACGAGACGTACGCCGGCGGCGATCTGGTGCTGATGCCCTCCAAAATGGAGCCCTGTGGCCTGACGCAGCTCATCGCCATGCGCTACGGCACCGTACCCATCATCCGGGAAACCGGCGGATTGTACGATACCGTACCCGCTTTGAACCCGGAGACCATGGAAGGGCGCGGCTTTACCTTCAAAAGTTACAACGCCCATGACATGCTGGATGCTGTCCGGCGCGCTGCTGCTTTCTATCAGGACAGCAAGCACTGGAAGCTCCTGCAAAAAAATGGCATGAAATTTGATAGTTCTTGGAATCAGTCCGTCCAGGAGTATTGGCAAATCTATCGTTCCATGTTATAATTGTACCGTGTTGCCTCCCCCCGATTACAGCCCGCTCATGCGGGCTGTGCTCGGGTACGGGCAACACGGTTTTCAAATTTTTGCGGATGCCTTGTGATCCGCACAGAGGAGTTCAGTTTCATGAATCAGAAACAGATTATTGAAAAACTGGAAGAGACCTTGTTACGACGCTATGGCTGTCATTCTGACACCGCCTCTCCCCAACAGATCTACCGCTGTCTCTGCTACCTCGTCAATGAGATGCTGGTGGAAAAGAACACACAGTTTAACCGCAAGACCAACAAGGACCAGGACAAGCAGGTATACTACATGTCCATGGAGTTCCTGGTTGGTACCTCCCTGCGGAATAATTTGTATAATTTAGGTCTGGAAGAGCTGTTCACCCAGGCACTGGATAAGTGCGGCATCGACATCCATGACCTGTATGAGATGGAGCCTGATGCCGGTTTGGGCAACGGCGGTCTGGGCCGTCTGGCCTCCTGCTATATGGATTCTGCCACCACTCTGGGCATTCCCTGCACGGGCTATTCCATTCGCTATGAGTTCGGTATCTTCAAGCAGAAGATCATCGACGGCTGGCAGATGGAGTTCCCCGATGACTGGCTGACCATGGGCGATGTGTGGCTGGTGCCCCGAGAGGACGAGGCCGTGGAGGTCAAGTTCGGCGGCGAAGCCCACGGCTGGGACGACAACGGCAAGTACCGTGTGGCCCACGTCAACTATCAGTCCGTCATGGCTGTGCCCAACGATATGTATATTTCCGGCCACGACACCGACGCCGTGAACAAGCTGGTGCTGTGGAGTGCCAAATCTCCCCGCAGCTTTGATATGACCGCTTTCTCTCGTGGCGACTATGCCAAGGCCCTGGAGGGCGACACCATGGCTGAGGTGATCTCCAAGGTCCTCTACCCTGCCGATGATCACATCGCTGGCAAGCGGCTGCGCCTGCGCCAGCAGTATCTGCTGGTATCTGCCTCCCTCCAGACCATCCTGCGCAAGCACCTGAAGACCTATCGCAGTCTGGATAACCTGGCAGACAAAGTGTCCATCCACATCAACGACACCCACCCTGCTCTGTGCGTGCCCGAGCTGATGCGTCTGTTGCTGGACGAGTACGACTACGGCTGGGATGAGGCCTGGGAGATCACCTGCAACACCCTGTCCTACACCAACCACACCGTTATGAGCGAAGCTCTGGAGCGTTGGAGCGAGAGCCTCTTCTCCGAGCAGATGCCCCGTGTGTATCAGATCGTGTGCGAGATTAACCGCCGCCTGGTGGAGGATCTGCGGGCCAAGTATGGCAACGACATGGGCAAGATCAACTACATGGCCGTCATCGCCAACGGCGAGATTCGCATGGCCAACCTGTGTCTGGCCGCCTGCCACAAGATCAACGGCGTGTCCAAGCTGCACACTGAGATTCTCAAGGACAGTATCTTCCGGGACTATTACCAGATGGAGCCCAACCGCTTCCTCAACGTCACCAACGGCATCGCCTACCGCCGCTGGCTGTGCCAGTCCAACCCCGACCTCAGCGCTCTGCTCAAAGAGCTCATTGGCGACGGGTTTGTCAAGGACTCCAGAGAGTTGGAGAAGCTGCTGAAGTACCGGGACGATGCCAGCGTGCTCAGCCGCCTGCAGGAGATCAAGCTGGCCAATAAGCAGCGCCTCAGCGATCTGATTCTCCAGCGCAACGGCATCCAGGTGGACCCCAATTCCCTGTTTGACGTCCAGATCAAGCGCCTGCACGAGTACAAGCGCCAGCTGCTCAACGTCCTCCAGATTCTGCATATGTATCTGGAGATCAAGCACAACCCCAACGCCCCCTTCCAGCCCCGCACCTTCATCTTTGCCGCCAAGGCCTCCGCTGGCTACATCATGGCAAAGCAGATCATTCAGCTCATCTGCGCGGTGTCCCGCCTGGTCAACTCCGACCCCGTGGTGCGCGACAAGCTGAAAGTGGTGTTTATGGAGGACTACAACGTCTCTCTGGCTGAGAAGATCATCCCCGCCGCCGAAATCTCCGAGCAGATTTCCATTGCCGGCAAGGAGGCCAGCGGCACCGGTAACATGAAGCTAATGATTAACGGCGCTGTTACCTTGGGTACACTGGATGGGGCCAATGTGGAGATTCGGGAGCAGGTGGGCGATGAGAACATTGTACTCTTTGGTCTGCGTACCCCCGAGGTCAACGACCTGTGGCATCACGGGTACAATCCCCTCGTATATATTCATAACGATCCCCAGCTCCAGGCTGTGATGGATCTGCTGCGCACCGGTTTCTCCAACATGCGCTTTGACGATATCGTCAATTCCCTGATTACCAACCACCGTGGACCTGCCGACCCCTATATGTGCCTGGCAGACTTCCACGATTACGTGCGGGCTCAGAACGATGTGTCCGCCCTGTATGCTGACCAGCGCAAGTTTACCAACATGTCCCTGGTCAACATCGCCAAGGCCGGTCTGTTCTCTGCCGACCGCGCCGTCACCGAATATGCCGAGAACATCTGGCATCTGAAGTGACCTATTTTTCCTCATTGTCTGGAGTTTTGATGGATGAATGTCGCATTTAATTGCCTGTTAGAAGAATATAAGACTCCTTTCGGCTGCGTGATGGAAAACCAGCCCTGTTCCCTGACGGTGAAGGTGCCGGACTACTACGCCGTCAGCGGCGTGGATGTGATTCTCACCACCGACACCGCCTATGGAATGCAGGTGTCCTTCGAGTTGACCGACACGCAGGACGGATATCAAATTTATAAGGCGCAGTTTTCCCTCCCCCGGTGCGGACTGTATTTCTATCACTTCCGCTGCCAGGGTGCTCAGGGACCGTTCCAGGTCTACCGTTGCGGAGAGACGGATACCAGCATCAACCAGGGAGACCTCTGGCAGTTGACCTGTTACCCGCGGCAGTTTCACACGCCCAAGGCCTATGCCGGAGCCGTGATGTATCAGATCTTTCCCGATCGCTTTTTTCGCTCGGGCTCCTGTGATTTGACCGAGAAACTGCAGCCCTACTGGGTACACGAAAACTGGAACGACACCCCCCATTATCTCCCCAACGAGCACGGAGAGGTGCTGAACAACGACTTTTTCGGCGGAAATCTGCGGGGAATTCGGGAAAAGCTGCCCTATCTCAAACGGATGCATGTGGACGTCATCTATCTCAACCCCATCTCCATGGCGTTTTCCAATCACCGCTATGACACTGCCGACTACATGCGTCCCGATCCCATGTTGGGGACCGAGGAGGACTTTTCCGCCCTGTGTGCCGACGCCCACAAGCTGGGTATGAAGGTGATTTTGGACGGCGTGTTCTCCCACACCGGCAGCAACAGCGTGTACTTTGACCGCAACCATATCTTCGGACACGGTGCGGTCAGTGACCCCAATTCCCCCTACCGCAGTTGGTTTGATTTCCAGGAGTACCCCAACCGCTACACCTCCTGGTGGGGCATCGACACCCTCCCCTGCGTCAATGAGATGGACCCGGCTTTTCTGGAGCACATCATCACAGGAGAGAATAGCGTCATTGCCCACTGGATGAGCTTGGGCGCCGATGGCTTCCGTCTGGACGTGGCCGACGAGCTGCCCGACGACTTCATCACCCTGTTCCGCCAGCGTCTCAAGGAGCTGAACCCTGAGGCACTGCTGCTGGGTGAGGTGTGGGAGGATGCCTCCAACAAGATCAGCTACGGAGCCCGAAGAAAGTATTTCTCCCACGGAGAACTGGACTCGGTGATGAACTATCCCTTCCGCAGTGCCATTCTCTCCTTCTTGGCCCAGCCGGATGCCAACAGATTCCGAGCCAACATCATGTCGGTGGTGGAGCACTATCCCCAGGAGGTTCTCCACTGCCTCATGAACAGCCTGTCTACTCACGACACCCCCCGCATTCTCACCCTGTTGGGCGACAGCTTTGACGGCTCCAAGCAGGAAAAGGCCAACCGATTCCTCAGCGAGGACGCCAAACTCTGGGCGGTACGGCGGGAGTGCGCAGCGGCGGCGCTGCAGTTCACGCTGCCTGGTATGCCGTGTATCTACTACGGAGATGAGGCCGGGCTGGAAGGGTTTGAAGACCCCTTTAACCGCCGGTGCTTCCCCTGGGGACGTGAGTTGACCTCTCTGCAGACAGCCTATGAGTCTCTCAGCCGCATCAAAGGCAGATATGCCGCCCTCAAACGAGGCCATATCACCTTTGAAAACCCTAACGATCATGTCATTCATTTCATCCGCACCTTGAACGGCCAGCGGATTCACACCATTGTCAACGGAGGCTCCGACCCCATGACCCTCCCCATCACGGGACAGCTGCTGTTCCAGTCCTATATCAATATGGAAAAGCGGTTGCTGCATCTGGAGCCCTGGGGTGTTGCCATTATTTTGGAATAAGCGTATCTTGACGACAAGAAAAAGAGGAGTTGAGCGCAATGAAGCAAGTGTGTTTTGGCGTGGACATCGGCGGAACATCCGTGAAGCTGGGGCTTGTGGACGAAGAAGGCCCTCTGCTGCACAAGAGCGAATTTCCCTCTCCCCGTGACCCTGCCGCCATGTTTGACCGGATTGCTCAGGAAATCCAGCAGGTAAAGGCGCAATTCGACGACTGTGCCTTTGTGGGTGCAGGCGTGGGCGTCCCCGGACCTGTGTTCAACCAGGAACAGGTCAAGGGCTGCGTCAACCTAGGCTGGGGGGATATCAACGTGGCCACCGAGCTGTCCAGCCGCACTGGTCTGGTGGTAAAGGTGGAAAATGACGCTAACCTGGCCGCTCTGGGCGAGCTGTGGCACGGCGCCGGCAAAGGCCGCAAGAGCTTGGCCATGCTCACCGTGGGCACTGGCATTGGCTGTGGTATCATTTCCAACGGCCAAATCATCTCTGGCGCCAACGGCGCAGGCGGTGAAGCTGGCCATATGCCTATGAGCTTCCACCAGGATTGGCAGTGCTCCTGCGGCAAGTACGGCTGTCTGGAGGTCACCGCCTCTGCCACCGGCATCATCCGTGCCGCTCGGGAGTTCCAGCCCTTCAAGGATATGGAGAAAGTCACCGCCAAGGACGTGTTTGACGCAGCCAAGGAGGGGAACCAGCAGGCCATGGAGGTCATTCAGACCGCAGCCAAGGCACTGGGAGTGGCCTCTGCTATGATCGGCTGTATCGTCAACCCCGAGATTTTCATCATCGGCGGTGGCGTGTCTGCTGCTGGCTCTATCCTCATGGACCCCGTGGTGGATGCCTACCGGGAAAACGTATTCTCCCCTGCCCGTCAGGCCACCTTTGCTCTGGCTCAGTTGGGCAACAACGCCGGAATTTATGGCGGCGCTGGTCTGTTCTTCTATCATGCTTAATTCCCTTAACCAAGGGTAAATTTATTTCACAAGGAGTTGCACACTATGTTAACGTTGGATTTGTCCCATCTGGATGGTTTTGTATCCCAGGAGCAGCTGACCGCCATGACCGACGAAGTGGCCGCCGCTCACGCCAAGCTGTATGATAGTTCCGCCCCCGGCTCCGATTTCACCGGCTGGGTGCGTCTGCCCGAGGCCTATGACAAGGAGGAGTTTGACCGCATCCTCAAGGCCGCCAAGAAGATTCGCTCCGACTCCGAGGTACTGGTGGTCATCGGCATCGGCGGCTCCTACCTGGGTGCCCGCACCGCTCTGGAGATCTTCCCCTCCGACGGTCCCGAGATCTGCTTTGTCGGCTGCTCTCTCAGCCCCAACGAGATTCAGAAGGTCATGCGCCGCATTGGCAACCGCAGCTGGTCCATCAACGTGATCTCCAAGTCCGGCGGCACCATTGAGCCCGCCATCGCCTTCCGTATTTTCCGTGAGCACCTGGAGAAGAAGTACGGCGCTGAGGCCAACAGCCGCATCTACGCCACCACCGATAAGGCCCGTGGCGCTCTGAAGTCCGTGGCCGACAAGAACGGCTGGGAGACCTTCGTCATTCCCGACGAGGTGGGTGGCCGCTTCTCCGTCCTCACCGCTGTGGGCCTGCTGCCCATCGCTGTGTCTGGCACCGACATCAATGAGCTGATGGCCGGCGCTGCCGAGGCTATGGAGAAGTATGACCTGCGCTCCATGGACAACCCCGTGTGGCAGTATGTTGCCGCTCGTAACCTGCTGTATCGCCAGGGCAAGAAGATCGAGATCTTCTGCAACTACGAGCCCTCCTACACCTTCTTCGGCGAGTGGCTCAAGCAGCTGTTCGGCGAGTCCGAGGGCAAGGATGGCAAGGGCATCTTCCCCGCCAGCGTGCAGCTCACCACTGACCTGCACTCCATGGGTCAGTTCATCCAGGACGGCGAGCGCATCCTCTTTGAGACTGTGATCTATGTGGATGACACTGGCTGTGACGTGGCCGTGCCCCACTGCGACGACGACGGCGACAACCTGAACTATCTGGCTGGCAAGCCCCTGAGCTTTGTCCGTGAGATGGCCTGCCAGGGCACCCTGGCCGCTCACCACGACGGCGGCGCTCCTGCCATGGTCCTGCGCAGCTCCAAGATGAATGCCCGCACTCTGGGCGAGCTCTTCTATTTCTTTGAGCTCTCCTGCGGCATCAGCGGCCACGTGCTGAAGGTCAACCCCTTCAACCAGCCCGGCGTGGAGGCCTATAAGAAGAACATGTTTGCTCTCCTGGGCCGTCCCTAATTTTCGTTTCATGCAAACTCCTATGGCTGTCTCTGGGCAGCCATAGGAGTTTTTACATACTCTTTACAAAATACGACAGGAAATCTTGACGCAGGTTTTGTAAAGTATAGATAGTGGTGTATTACGTCCATCTCACAACTAAAACCGCTGTGAAGATCATATAACAGGAGGATAGACATGGAGCATGCAGTGATTGATATCGGTTCTAACTCCATGCGTTTGACGGTGTATTCCGTGGAAAAAGAGAGTTTTACCGTTCTGTTTAAAGAAAAGATTATGGCTGGGCTGGCCAATTATATGGAGCACGGCATCCTGACGGAGGAAGGTATCCGCAGAGCTGGAGCTGGACTGCTCTCCTTTGCCAAGACGCTGGAACACCTGGAGATCACCAACATCTCCGCCTTTGCCACCGCCTCCCTGCGTAACGTCCATAACTCCCAGCAAGCTGCTGCCGCCATCAGCCAGATGGTGGGGTTTCCCATCGAGGTGCTCTCTGGCGAGGAGGAGGCCACGTTCGGTTATGTGGGTGCCATGCAGGACACTGCCATGGACAGTGGGCTGTTTGTGGACATTGGCGGCGCCAGTACCGAGTTGGTGGAGTTTGAACATGGCCAGGTGAACCAGGCCTCCAGCTTCCCCATTGGCTCACTGAAGCTGTACCGGGACTGTGTCAAGCGGATTCTTCCCGGAAACGGCTCCTATGAGCGCATGGAGAAAGCTTTGAAGCGGGAGCTGGGCAAACTGCCTGCCCAGGACCTGACCTCCCACCAGATTGCAGCGGTGGGTGGCTCTGCCCGAGCCGCTTTGAAGCTGTCCCGCACGGTCTTCCAGCTGCCCCAGACCTGCCGGTCTGTCACCGCTGACCAGCTGGATGAGGTATTTGCCCTACTCCGCTCCGACCAGCGCACGGCCACCGATCTGATTTTGAAGGCAGCACCTGAGCGGCTGCACACACTCATCCCTGGCCTGATGATTCTGCGCCATGTGGTGAAAACTTGTCAAGCAAACGAGGTCATCGTCAGTCGGTACGGTGTCCGGGAGGGTTATTTATGCCAGAAGATACAGTCAAAACTATGAAAGATTACAGCTACACCCAAAACCGAGAACTGAGCTGGCTGCGGTTTAATCGCCGCGTGTTGGAAGAGGCGGCAGACCAGACCGTGCCGCTGTTGGAGCGCCTGAAATTCATCTCCATCTTCACCAGCAACCTGGATGAATTCTTTATGATTCGAGTGGGCAGTCTCTTCGACCTGGCTGCCATTTCCAACAACAAGGAGCGGGATAACAAAAGCGGCATGTCTCCCCGGGAGCAGCTGCGTTGTGTCTACGAGACCATTCCTCCCCTCATCGACCTAAAAAACCATCTCTACGAGTCCCTCTGCACCCAGTTGGAAGAGGAAGGCATTGTGGATGTGTCCATGGACCAGCTGACAGAGGCGGAGCAGCAGTACGTCTCCCGGTATTACACCGCCAACGTACTTCCCACCCTCTCTCCCCAGATTGTGGACTCCCACCACCCCTTCCCCCACCTGGAAACAAAGCGGCTTTACATTTCTCTGCTGTTACGGGAGAAAAAAGATCGACTTTCTCTGGGATTTGTCCCCCTCCCTGCCTCTCTTCCCGCTTTTCTCATGCTGCCCAATTCCAATGGCCGCTATCTCCGTATGGAGCAGATGCTCCTCCACTGGGCCCCTTCCCTCTTCGAGCGGTACAAGGTGGCAGACAGCTGTGTCATCTGCGTCACTCGCAATGCAGATATCAGCTTTGACGTAGATAAGTTTGAGGACACCACCGAAGAGGACTTCCGGAACCATGTCAGCAAGCTGCTCCACCTTCGAGGTAAACAGTCTGCGGTGCGCCTAGAGGTCTCTCGGCCCATTTCTCAGGCCTTTCTGGACATTTTACGGGACAGATTGGACCTGGAAGCGCACCAGGTGTTTGTGGACCGCTCTCCGTTGAATATGAGCTATGTCTTTGCCCTGATTGGTCAGCTGCCTGCTGATGTCAGTGAGAAACTCCTCTTTCCTCCCTATCAGCCTCGCCAACCGGAGGATTTGAACCCCAAGCAGAGCATGATTCAACAGATTCAGCAGCGAGACCGACTCCTGTTCTATCCCTTTGACTCCGTCAACCCCTTCCTGCAATTGCTTCAAGAGGCCGCCGAGCGCAAGGATGTCATCGCCATTAAAATGACTATCTACCGTCTGGCCTCCTCTTCCAAGATTGCCCGTATTCTCTGTCGAGCGGCGGAAAATGGGAAAGAAGTCACCGTCCTCATGGAGCTTCGAGCCCGTTTTGACGAGGCCAACAACATCGCCTGGTCCAAAGTGCTGGAAGAAGCCGGATGCCGGGTCATTTATGGCGTAGAGGATTACAAGTGTCACAGCAAGATCTGCCAGATTACCATGCGCCGGGGCGATACCCTCAACTATATCACCCAGATCGGCACAGGGAACTACAACGAAAAGACCTGTGCTATGTACACGGATCTGTGCTTTATGACTGCTGATAAGCAGATTGGCCTGGACGGTGCCGCTTTCTTCCGCAACATGCTGGTGAGCAATCTCAACGGCAGCTATCAGCGCCTTCTGGTCTCCCCCAACGGTATTCACCAGGCTCTCTTAGACCACATGGATGAACAGATTATCTTGGGACATCAGGGATATATCTGCATCAAAGCCAATTCCCTCACAGAACGGGCCATTATCAACAAGCTTCAGCAAGCCAGCCAAGCAGGCGTAGAGGTACAGCTGATTCTCCGGGGCATCTGTTGTATTCGGCCCGGAATTCCCGGAAAAACCGAGAGCCTCCACGTTACTAGCATTGTGGGCCGCTATCTGGAGCACGCCCGCATCTACTGCTTTGGTCGGGGAGAACAGGCCAAGTATTTCATCTCTTCGGCGGACTTGATGACCCGAAATCTGTTGCGCCGGGTTGAGATTGCCTGCCCCATCGACGACCCACAGGTAAAATCCCAGCTGGAATGGATTCTCCGCACCCAGTTGCTGGACAATGTAAAGGCCAGTTCCATGCTCAGCGACGGAAGCTATCTGAGAAAAACCAGCACCGTATCCCCTCTCAACAGTCAAGAGGAGTTTATGCGTACCTCTTCCCATACAGCACAGCCTAGCTCCGCACCTGCCAAGTCCAAACCTCAGGGTTCCCTGCTCCAGCGGCTGAAAGATCGCTTCCCCTGGACCATTACAAGAAAGTATTGAAATTTTCCCAATTCTGTGGTATACTCCATACCCGTAGTCATAATGAGATATGCGGGTATGATGGAATTGGTAGACATGCGAGATTTAGGTGCTGTCACCTCAGTGAAGAAGTTTTTGTAAAAATAGCGGCAGGGAGTTCCTGCTGCTCATATATGCGGGTATGACGGAATTGGCAGACGTGCAGGATTTAGGTGCTGTCACCTCAGTGAAGAAAGTGCAGGTGTGGTATGGAAAGTCAGATGACAAAAGGGCATTGCTATCTCTGTGGCGCAATCGTTGCAAAATCGGGTTTTTTGAAGCATTTTTCCTCCAGACATTCTGGCGGGGAGGAAGCGGAGAACCAGAAATGTGTCCTCCTTAAGGTGGAGGACGCCGAGGATAAGGTGTATTGGCTGTACCTCGATATGCCGCTGACCTCTACGCTTAAAACGCTGGATACTTTTTTGCGGGAGATCTGGCTTGAGTGCTGTGGGCATATGAGCGCATTTTATCAACGCGGCGGGGTGGAGATAGGGAAGAGCACAAAGCTGGAGCGCATTCCGACCGGTTCCGTTCTCTTTTACGAGTATGATTTCGGCAGTACGACAGAGCTTCGGATTACGTTTCTGCATCCTGTGTCCCGTCCCAAACAGCGCAAGGCTGTCCGTTTGCTGGCTCGGAATCTGCCTTTGCTTTTCGAGTGCGGACAGTGCGGCGAGGCGGCGGATTACGTCTGCTGTGAATGTGACGCGATGGAGGAGTACCCGTTTTTCTGCGAGAAATGTATGGCGTCCCACGAGCACGAAGGATGCGCACTGCCCGTGGTCAATTCCCCAAGAATGGGCGTATGCGCGTACTGCGGGGAATACGATGTATACGAGTATTCGGACGGTACCGAAAAAGAAGGGTGAAAGAGCAGCGCAAGCAGGATGTGCTGTCTGCATCTATCCTTCTCAAGCAAAAACGAGATATCAAAAGCGACAGGAAAAACTCCTGTCGCTCATATAAGCGGGTATGGCGGAATTGGCAGACGTGCAGGATTTAGGTTCCTGTGCCGAAAGGCGTGTGGGTTCGACCCCCACTACCCGTACCATGTTATCCCAACACTATAGATGCCGTAGGCGTTGCGCCTACGGCATCAACCGTTTCCGGGATTTTTCTCCTCAAAATTTCACCGAAAATTCCATAGATGCAAACGCCCTGTTTTCCCCGACTGGTGGGACTCGAACCCTCCTCTCCCCCGTCGTTGGCACAGATATAGGCAAACAGCGCCCTTTTTGAACAAAGCAGTTTCAAAAAGGGCGCTACTCTTTTCCAAATAGAATATACAGCGTTTCTAGGCGTCAATTTGTTGGTCGTGATCGATCATCAGATTGGCGCCTTTTTTCATTTCCAGCAAAATTCAAAAAGGGCGCCACGCCCCAAGGAGGTAATCATTATGAAACGAGACACATTTTTTCAGGAGCTTCGCCGAGTACTCCAACGGGTAGGCTTCACCACCCAAGCAGAACAGGATAGTCTGTTACCTGTGGAATGGGATGGCCACCCTCTCTGCAGGATCACAGAGGGCGGCGGTATACGCTACCGACAGGAGGATGTGGCAACTTTGGAACGGGAACAGGCAACCCATCTGGCCGGTACAGTGCGGGAATACATGACGTTGCTGGAGCAGGCTCCCCCCTTGAGGGCACAGGGACTGACTGGAGACTTTCGAGTGCTGGCCGACTTCAACGGGACTGTGCTGGCTGGACACCAGACCAAATTCGGCATCCACTTTGTGACCTGGGACCGGGATTTCCGTTGGACAGGTCTCAACTACGGCCACTACTTTCAGGAAAATTACGTGGCTGCCAAACAAGACTTTGCTATCCGTTCCGGCCTTGTCCCCCAGTACCAAGTTTTCAACCAGGAACAGCTCACAGAAATCTTTCATTGCTGCGCTGATACCCTAAATACCAACCTGAATCTGTCCCCCAAACAGGAAGCATGCATCCGGGATATCCAAGAGCAGATTGAAAGTGGCATACCAGATATCACGGAACAGCTCAGAGAGCAGGAGCAACAGCCCACAGAACCTAATATTCCCCAGCAGACCATGTGAAATTGCGCCGGAGTTCTAACCAAGACTCCGGCGCTTTTTCTATTTCAGCGAAAGGAGGACATTGCCCATGCCCCATTACTTCACACGGGATTCCCCTCTATGATAGCGAGGAACCCGGATCACTTTTACAAGAGATGAGACAGATTATTTCAACTCAGAAGGGACGTGATACAAGTGAAACTCATCCAACGCATCCTTACCACAGCTCTGTGCGGTGCCCTGTGTCTCGGGGTACTGCCTGGAGCAGCGGCACCCCCAGAAGCGCAGCCATCCCAAGAGGTGGTGACAGAGACAGCCGAACCCACCGTTGAGACCACCGCAGAGGAAGAAATGCCCCTGCTGGCCACCATGTCGGCCTGGTCTCCCGGCGAGGTGGTCAACACCTGGGAGGGAGAGCCATACACCTCTATTACCGGCCATAAGTACGCTCTGATGAAATTCAGCTTTATGCGCTACTACAGCGACGGTACCAAAAAAATTATCACCAGCACTCAGGCCAGTGGCTATACCAACAACAAGTACTATGTGGGAAACACCCTGGCCTACTGCATCGAGTCCGGTAAGGCCTTTGACGGAGGAGACTACACCTCTGGCGAAGCTGGCACATCGGACTATCTCAAACTATTGTCTCCCACGGCCCGTGAAGGCATTATGTTTGCCATGCTCTACGGCTACAACCCGGAAAACCCCAGCTATATTCCAACAACCAGCCAGGTTGGATGTGCCTTCAACGTGGACGACTTTGCCTTTGCCACCCAGATCATTATCTGGGAGTATCAAAGCGGCATCCGCACCAGCCCCACCTCTATTTCCGCTCTATCCTATGGAGGAAAAACCATCGAGGCAGACAACTATGTGAAGTGGATCGAGGGACATCCGGCTAAGAACTGCTACAACTGGATGCTGGACCAAATGGCTGAACATCGAGTAATCCCCAGCTTTGCCAGCACGGATGTGGGCCTCAATATGGCTCACACCATGCAGTATGATGCCATCAGCGGTAAATACACCGTAACCCTCACAGATACCAACCACACCGGCTGTGACATCACCTTTCCCTCTACCAGCGGGATTACCGTCTCCCGCCAGGGCAACACCTACACCTTCTCCACCACCCAGGAGATCACCGATCCCGTTACCCTGACCGTGCGAAAGAATGTTCCCCAAAATACAGGAGCCCTGCTCATCTGGTCCAACGGCGTGGGCCAGACCTTAGCCACCGGAGTGCAAGACCCGGTGGTTTTTTATTTACAGCTACGCACCCAGCCGTTGGGGATGCTCACCATTCACAAGTCCGGTCAAGGAGACCAGGACCTGTCTGGGGTGAAGCTCCAACTGCTGGATGACCAAGGAAACATGGTGACCTGGAGCCAGCAGGCAGATGGACGCTATGCCGCTCTGGTGGTGCAGGACGGCCAGTTTGTCACGGGGCAAGGAACGGACACCCTGATTACCAATGGGGAGGGCCGTGTGGAGATGGTCAACCTCCCCCTGGGCACCTACACTCTGCGGGAAATCCAGACAGAGGGAGGCTACCAGCTTCTGCCCCAGCCCGTCACCATCACCCTGCCCTATGGGGCAGCCGGAGCTAAGGACACCACCACCCAGCATGTCTATTACACCGATGGCACCAACTACTATTACCATCTCACCCACGACCTGCGCAATACCCTGGTGTATCGCCTGCCCGCCACTGGAGGCTATGCCATCTGGCTGGTGAGTGCCGGATTGGCACTGGCCTTCCTGTGTGTCACTGGGCTGGCTATGCATAAAAAACATCAAACCGAACATTAAGGAGGACAATCAATCATGAAACAGAAGATGCATCGCTTTACCGCCATGGGTCTGGCCCTGTGTGCCGCCCTTGGCCTGTCCGGAACCGCCCTGGCCTATACCCCCCAGGATGCCACCATCGACTACGGACGCACCGCTAGTCTCACCGTCACCAAGTATGACCTCACCGCCGCCACTCAGGCCGGGGTAAGCACCGGCGGACTGGTGTCCACCGGCAAGGAAAACCCCGAAGCGGAAACCATGCTCCAGGACTACACCCTGGGCGGTGTGGAGTTTACGTACCTGCGCCTGGGAGGCATTGACATGTACTCGGACCAGGATGCCGCCAATGCCACCGTCCAGGTCATCTACGGGGTGGACAACGAGGATGTGCGGGACACGCTGGGCCTCACCTCGGAAGACGTGGTGAAAACCGAGGGTGGCATCCCCTGGTATACCTCTGATACCCTGATCGACGCTTTGGAGGAACAGCTCACCGCCAACCGCCGAGCTACCAAGGATGCTCTGGAGGCGGAGGCCAACCAGAGCGGCACCGCCATGCCCCTCACCGATGACGTCACCGGCACCACTTCCGTGGACGGCTTGGAACTGGGCCTGTACCTGGTGGTGGAGACTGAGGTGCCGGAGAATGTCACCTCCACCGTCAACCCCTTCTTGGTGTCTCTGCCCATGACGGACACCCAGACCGCTGACGGCTGGTTCTACGATGTCTATGTCTACCCCAAGAACGAGACCGGGAACCCCACCCTGGAGAAAGAGGTGGCAGACCTGACCCACGGCATCAGCTTCTCCGGCGACGTTGATGGGCTGGGCTACCGGGATGTGGCCACCGGCAGCACCGGGGACGTGATGGGCTACCGCTACCTGTCCACCCTGCCCACCATCACCTCCAACGCCACCCAGCTCACCCAGTACCGCTTCGAGGATATTCTCTCTCCCGGCCTGGAGTACAACCAGTTTGACGTGAAAGTCTGCTGGTACGAGAGCTATGAGGCGGCTCAGAAGGACTACACCGTTGCCACCCCCAACACCCCTGCCACCCAGGGTGCCAATGCTGTGGAGATCTGGGAATGCAATGAGAAGGGACAGGGTACATACTTCGATGTGTCCTATCTGAGCGGCAGCGATGGCTCCACTATGATGACCCTTCAGTTCAATGAGGCTGGTCTGGAACGCATCAATACCCCCGTGGACAACAGCCAGCAGGAAGGCCGGTACTCCGACTGGACCTGTGTGGTGTACTACACCGCCAAGATCAACAGCACCGAGGACATGATCCTGGGTGACGAGGGCAATCCCAATACCGTCACCCTCACCTGGGAGCGCACCAGCCAGGACTATATCGACACCCTCACCGACGAAGCCAAGGTGTACAGCTATGGCATCCACCTCACCAAGAAGTTCTCCGCCGGAGGCACCAACTTTGACGCCGTCCAGTTCATTGCCCAGAACGTGACCAACGTCACTGGCAACTATTATGTGGTGGCAGAGGCCAACCCTGCAAAGGGTGTGTACTACGCCACCGGAACCACCACCAACGTGGACGAGGCCACCCGCATGACCCCTGATGAGACTGGCCACCTGTATCTGTATGGTTTGGAAGAGGACACTTACCAGCCTACTGAGACCCAGACCGATGCTGGCTACACCTTGCTGGAGGATGTGATCACCGTGGACATCGACACCAGGTATACCCCCGGTATGCAGGTGGGCTCCCTCACTGCCTCCGCCACTGTGGACGGCTATTCCGCCACCATGGAGGCCATGGGAGACAGCGGCAATGCCCTGGTTCCCCTGACTGTCCTCAACACCCGTGGATTTGACCTGCCTGAGACCGGTGGAAAAGGCACCATGGTGACCACTGTGGTGGGCATCGTGCTGGCCAGCGGGATGCTCACCGGGTGTATCGCCCTTCGCTACTGGAAGCGAAAGGGTGAGCTGGATGAAAAGAAGTAAAGCGCCTCTTTTGTTGGGGCTGGGCTGTGTGCTGGCTGTGGGGATGATGCTCTACCCCATGGCCAGCAACTGGCTTTCGGGCAAACACGCTCCCAGGTCATTACAGAATATGAGACGGCGGTGGAGGTGCTGGACAACCAGGCTACCCAACAAGCCCTAGAGCTGGCCCAAGCCTACAACCGGGATCTTCTGGAGCAGAGCTGTTCCATTGCCGGATTCTCTGTCTCCGGTGCCCCAACCCCAGACAATAACATTCTCACCGCCCTGGACCCCACTGGAGGCGGCATGCTGGCTACCCTGGAGATTCCCGCCATCGACGTGATTCTCCCCGTGTACTACGGAACTCAGTCCACCACCCTCACCGCCGGTGTGGGGGTGGTGGAGGGCAGTTCCCTGCCGGTGGGAGGTACAGGAAGCCACGCAGTTCTGGCAGGCCACAGCGGCCTGGCATCATCCCAGCTCCTCTCCGACCTGGACCAACTCACACAAGGTGATGTGTTCTTCCTGCGGGTGCTGGATGCTGGCCTATGAGGTGGACCAAATCTCTGTGGTGCTCCCCGACGATGTGAGCCAGATTGGGATCGATCCGCAAGGAGACTATGTAACCTTGCTCACCTGCACCCCTTACGGCGTGAACTCCCACCGTCTTCTGGTGCGTGGCACCCGGACAGAATGGACAGCAGAGGACACCATGGTTGCAACCGCCCAGAACCAAAACCACGAAAGCAGTTGGTGGAGGGAATACCGCACAGCTCTGTGCATCGGGTTTGGTATCTATCTTGCCATGCTGGCGGTAGCTGTTCCAGTGGTAATTTGGCGGAACAAGCGAGGTGTCAGGCATGGCTAGATGGCTGCTGGGGCTGGCTCTGGCGGTGGATTTGGCGCTAATGGTGATTCTGTGCCAAAGCCATTTTCAGATTCTGATGGAAAAGTTACCCCCGGAACATAAGGCCAGATGGTTTGCTGGTGCCGCTCTCAACAGCGCCGAGCAGGCTATGGCCTCCGTCATGTCCACAGTGCTTTCCCGGCTGAATGCCTTTCTGGACTCTGAGCTGGAGCAGATTCTTTGCTTTGACAGTGCCATGGATGCCGAGCAGTTTGCCTCCCAAAAGTCTGCCATCTTCCTGATCCTTCCGGAGGAAGACACCACTAAGAACTTCATGGCGGGACTAATGATCCAGAATCTGAGCCGAGAGTTGTTTGCTGTGGCAGACGAAAACGGTGGCAAGCTGAAAAATCGGGTGGTGCTGTTCTGCGATGAGTTCGGCACCATGCCCCCCTTTGACATTCTGCCCCTCTTCTCTGCTGGCCGCTCCCGCCGTCTCACCCTGGTACCCATCATTCAATCCCTGGCACAGCTGGAGAAAAACTACGGAAAAGAGGGCTGCGAAATTATAGCCGACAACTGCCAGGACACCATTTTCGGTGGCTTTGCCCCCAACAGCCAGACCGCTGAAGTGCTGTCCAAAGCCCTGGGCAGCCGCACCGTCCTGTCCGGCTCCGTGAGCCGTGGCAAGAACGATCCAAGCCAGAGCCTGCAGATGATGGAGCGTGCCCTTCTCACCCCGGACGAGCTGAAATCCATCCCCAAGGGCAGCTTCATTGTGATGAAGACCGGTACCCATCCCATGCGCACCCAGCTGCGGCTGTTTCTCCAGTGGGGCATTACCTTTGGGGAGCCGTATACTGTGCCGGAGCGAGCCAATCGAGAGGTGGCCTATGCCAACCGTATAGATCTGGAACAGAATCTCCCCCAATCCAACAAGTTCATGGGGCAGGATGCAACCTGGAATCAAACTGCGGTCAAGAGGAAATCCAGCCGCACGAAAACCTTTGGAGATGATGAGCAATGAGTTACTTCGGAACCATTTATGCAGACACCGAACTGCCCTCCCGGGCTAAGGCGGTTTATATGTACCTGCGGGATCGCTCTGATTCCGAGGGCAAGTGCTGGCCGGGTATCAACACCATTGCGTCGGACATGAAGCTGTCCCGCTCCACGGTGAAGCGGGCGCTTCATGATTTGGAGCAGCACGGATATCTGGAGAAGGCTCTCAGGCATCGATCCAACGGCAGCAGTACCTCCAATCTATACACCATCCGATCAGGCCGCAAAAAGCGCAGCTCTCCACCAAGGGGGAGCTGCGCTCATCTGCTGGACCCAGGGGTGGTTCATGGTGGACCGCCCAGAAGAACTCATTCTAACTGAGTATTAGTTCAGAGGATGCATTTACACGGTACACGTCTACGCATCAACCCATTTCAAACTCACCGTTTGGGTGCATCCTGGTATTCTCTCACATGCAAAAGTTCCTCAGCGGCCTGAATTTCTTCTTCAGTTGGGACCCGGACACCATCCAAAGAATATGGGATGTTTAGGTTCTGCCATTTAAACGTACCCAAGGTGTGATAAGGCAAAATTTCTACCCGTCGCACGGTAGGCAATGTCCTGATAAACGCATTCAGACGACGAAGGCCTTCGGTATCATCTGTCAGGCCGGGAACCAGTACATGGCGAATCCAAAGGGGAATTCCTTTTCTGGCAATGTATTGTGCCATTTCCAGAATATTCGTGTTGTCGTGACCGGTCAGGGCACGATGCTTTTGGTTGTCCACTTCCTTCAAATCCAAAATCACCAGGCTTGTATGCTCCAGCAGTGCATCGAACCGGGTCATCCAACGGGCATTGTCAGGAGAAAACGGCTGTCCGCTGGTGTCCAGTGCCGTGTGAATCCCTTTGTCATGGGCTAAACGGAACACCTCGCTGACAAAGTCCATCTGCAAGAGAGGTTCACCTCCGCTGATGGTCAGGCCACCGTTGTTACGCCAGTAATTCCGATAACGGTATGCCGCATCAAAGGCTTCCTGGGGCGTTTTCCCATTGCTTTGGGTAAAGGTCCAGGTTTCAGGATTATGACAGTATTGGCAGCGCATAGCACATCCTTGCATAAAAATCACATATCGAACTCCAGGCCCATCCACCAAACCAAATGTTTCAACAGAATGGACATATCCAATCCGTTCATCTTGCGCCATAGTAGTCCACTCCTTCATATACATCGTTGTGTGAAAAACCCGCGGCCGCACAAGCAGCCGCGGGTTTCAAAATCATTTTATCAGATTACATGACCTTGTGGCAAGTGCGGGCAATCACATCCATCTGTTGCTCACGGGTCAGATCGATGAACTTGACTGCATATCCCGATACCCGGATGGTGAAGTTGCTGTACTCTTCCTTCTCAGGATGCTCCATGGCATCCATCAGCTTTTCCACACCGAACACATTGACGTTCAAGTGATGGGCACCTTGGTCAAAATATCCATCCATGACCTGGACCAGATTCTCCACCCGCTCCTGCTCACTGTGACCCAGCGCCTCAGGGCTGATGGTCTGGGTGTTGGAGATTCCATCCAACGCCCAGTGGTAGGGCAGCTTAGCCACCGAGTTCAAGGAGGCCAGCAGGCCATTGGTTTCAGCCCCATAGCTGGGGTTGCCTCCGGGAGCAAAGGGCGTGTAGGCCTTGCGTCCGTCCGGCATGGCACCGGTGGCTTTGCCGTACACCACATTGGAGGTGATGGTCAGTATGGAGGTAGTTGCCTCAGAATTGCGATAGGTGTGGCGGCGCTTGATCTTCTCCAGGAAGCTGCGCAGCAGCTCAACGGCGATGTCATCTGCACGGTCATCGTCGTTGCCGTACTTGGGGAAGTCACCCTCCACCTCGTAGTCGGTCACCAACCCCTTTTCGTTGCGGATACACTTGACCTTGGCATACTTAATCGCACTCAGGGAATCAACCACATGACTGAACCCAGCAATGCCTGTGGCAAAGGTACGGCGCACGTCGGTGTCAATGAGGGCCATCTCAGCCGCTTCATAGTAATACTTATCATGCATGTACTGAATGAGATTGAGAATGTTGACGTACAGACCAGCCAACCAGTCCATCATCACGTCGTATTTCTGCATGACCTCTTGATAGTCCAGATACTCACTGGTGATGGGGGCGTAGGCCGGGCCCACCTGTTCCTCCAGCTTTTCGTCCATACCACCGTTGATGGCGTACAGCAGGCACTTGGCCAAGTTGGCACGAGCCCCAAAGAACTGCATCTCCTTGCCAGTCTGCGTGGCAGACACACAGCAGCAGATGGAGTAGTCGTCTCCCCAAACCGGCTTCATCACATCGTCATTCTCGTACTGGACCGAGGAGGTATCAATGGAGACACGAGCAGCATAATCTTTGAATGCTTTGGGCAATGCAGAAGAGTACAGGACCGTCATGTTGGGCTCGGGAGCAGGCCCCATGTTTTCCAGCGTATGCAGGAAACGGAAGTCTGTCTTGGTGACCATGGAACGGCCATCCATACCAATGCCACCCACTTCCAGAGTGGCCCACACCGGATCACCACTAAACAGCTGATTGTAGCTGGGAATCCGTGCAAACTTGACCATACGGAACTTCATAACCAGATGATCAATGAGTTCCTGGGCCTCGCGTTCCGTGAGAACGCCCCGCTCCATGTCCCGCTGAATGTAAATATCCAGGAACGTAGAGACACGGCCCACACTCATAGCCGCACCATTCTGCGTTTTGATTGCGGCCAGATAGCCAAAATACAGCCATTGGACGGCCTCTTTGGCATTGGCCGCAGGCTGGGAGATGTCATAGCCGTATGCGGCGGCCATGTCTTTCATACCTTTCAGCGCATGGATTTGCAGTGCAATCTCCTCACGCTGCCGGATCACGTCATCCAACATCGTGCCGTCGCCGCAGTTGGCCAGATCTTTTTGCTTTTCCTGGACCAAGAAATCAATGCCATACAGCGCCACACGGCGGTAATCTCCCACAATGCGGCCACGGCCGTAGGTGTCAGGCAAACCCGTGACGATGTGGCTATGCCGGGCCTTCTTCATTTCAGGGGTATATGCATCAAATACCGCCTGGTTATGGGTACGGGCATATTGGGTGAAAATCTCATGCAGCTTTTCGCTGGGGGTATAGCCGTAGGTGGTACAAGCCTGTTCTGCCATCTTGATGCCACCATAAGGCATAAATGCACGCTTGAGTGGTTTGTCAGTTTGCAAACCAACCACCTGCTCCAAGTCCTTGAGTTCAGGATCAATGTACCCGGGGCCATATGCAGTCAGGCCAGAGACAACCTCGGTCTCCATATCCAGCACGCCACCCTTGGCTCGCTCTTGTTTCTGCAAGGCCTGCAAGGCATCCCACAACTTGTTTGTCGCCTCAGTAGGGCCAACAAGAAAAGCCTCGTCCCCATCATAAGGCTTATAGTTTTTCTGGATAAAGTCACGGGTATTGACCTCTTCCTTCCAGATACGGCCTTCAAAACCTTCCCACTGCTTATAATTTGTCATGACGTTCTCCTTTCACAAAATGCGGACTACATCAAAGCGGAAAAGAATCTATATGAATCCGCTGTACGGTGTAACGCTATTGCCTGCAAGTGGGTTAGCCACCGCTAACCACAGGAAATACATTACCACATCGCATTATAGATTGTCAAGGCGTTGCACAGATGAATTCATTTGACCCTACTATCTGATTTTGACACGATGGTTTTCACTCCAAAGACAAAGTAGATAACATGGCACACCCAGACAATGGCCAAAATAATACTGGGAATCACAATTCCACCTCGTAGCATCATAAAGATACCAACTCCCATCAGAAGTGTCACAGGCACCATGATGCCAACCTTTGTCTGTACTGTCATGCCCTTTTTCTTCACAAAGGAGTCCAGATGCTTTTGGTAAAGCCGCGTCCCCACAAACCAGCTATGAAGTCTTTGGGAGCTTTTTGCAAAGCTGAATACGGTGACCAGAAAAAACGGCACTGTGGGCAGTATGGGCAGCACAACGCCAATGCACCCCAGCCCCAGACAGACACAGCCCAGCACCAGAAAAAACAGTCGTTTCACTTTCATGGAAGACTCTCACCTTTCTGCCTTACACCGGAATCACAAAGGGCTTTCCGTCCACGCTCTGGATGGTCAAGTCCACGTCATACACCTCTTTGACCAGTTCTCCGGTCAAAATGCACTCCGGTACCCCCTGAGCAATGATTTTTCCGCCCTTCATGGCCACAATTTCATCGCTGTAATAGAGGGACTGGTTGATGTCGTGGAGCACCATCACAATGGTAATGCCGTACTCCCGATTTAATTTTTGAATCAGTTTGAGGATTTGGAGCTGGTAGCGCACATCCAGATAGGTGGTGGGCTCGTCCAAAAAAAGCACCTTGGTATCCTGGGCCATGGCCATGGCAATCCACACCCGCTGCTTCTGGCCGCCGGACAGCTCTGCCACCGGCTTGTCCTTGTGTTTGACCGTGTGGGTGATCTCCAGAGCCCAGCGGATCTTCTCCTCGTCCTGCTGGGGGTCGCCGGACAGACCCAGGGTATGGTAGGGGGTCCGACCATATCCCACCAGCTTCTCTACGGTCAGGTCTGGGGGGGCGGTGTTGTACTGGTGGACGATGGCCACCTCTTTGGCAAAGTCCTTCAGCCGAAGATGGGCGATGTCCTGCCCCCGGAACTGGATTTCCCCCTGGTCTGGTTTCAGATTTTTGGTCATCAGGTTGAACAGGGTGGATTTGCCACAGCCATTAGCGCCAATCAGAGTGGTAATTTTCCCCTCACGGAGGGAAAAGTCCAGTCCCTGGAGCACTTGGTGCTTTCCGTATGCAAAGGATAGGTTTTTGACGGTAAAAATATCACTGACCATAGCTCTGTCTGGACCTCCTCAGCAAAATGATAAAGAACGGGCCACCCACCACAGACATGATCACCGATGCACTGATCTCGTAGGGTGCGGCAATGGTACGCCCCACCGTGTCAGCCAGCAGCAGAGTGAATGCTCCCAACAGGATGGTGTAGGGCACCAGAATTTTATGGTTGCTGCCCACCAGAAGCCGGGCAATGTGGGGGACAATCAAACCCAGGAAGCTGATGGGGCCGATGACGGCGGTGGCAATCCCCGCCAGCAGCACGGCAATGACAGAGATGACAATCCGGCTCCGATTCACATTGACCCCCAGGCTTCGGGCAGTTTTGTCCTCCAGAGCCAGCAGGTTGCACTGTCCCAGCACAAAGAAAGAGGCAATCAGTCCCACCAACCCGTAGAGGAGCAGGGTTTGCAGGTCGCTCCATGTCTTCATGGTAATATTGGCGTTGACAATGCTGGCCACCCCGGAATAGTTGCTTCCGGTGCCGGAGTTGAAGGCACTCATGAGGCCGGAGAACATGGCATTCACCGCCACGCCCACCAAAATGATACGCAGCGGGGACAGCCCGCCCTTCCAGGACAGGGAGTACACCAGGAAAAAGGCAAGCATACCACCCAGAAAGGCAAACAGCGGAGTAAAAAAGTAGAGTGCGGGGAAAAAGGCGGTGATGAGCACCGCCACCAGGCTGGCACCGGAGCTGATGCCAATGATGCCGGGGTCCGCCAGGGGGTTTTTCAGCACCGCCTGCAGCAGCACGCCGGACACCGCCATAACAGCTCCGCCGAACATGGCAATGAAAATACGGGGAAATCGCAAGTCAAAAATGGTGGCCACGTTTTCATTGTAGGCCACAAAGAGTCCTCGGAACAGCTCCACAGGGGTGACCTTCAAGCTGCCGGTGTTGACTGCAAAGAGAAACAGCCCAACCAGCAGCACAGCCGTTCCCACAAAAGAGCCGATGATCTTTTTTCGGCTGATCAAGACGAGTAGACCTCCTTCCATGAGATAAAGCAGGCAGGGCCGGGATGTCGAAGTACGGCATCCCGGCCTTTACTGTGGTATCAGCCCTTGCGTTTACGGGCAGCGTATACGGTGCATCCTGCCAGAGCTAGGCCGCAGCTCATCATCACTCCCACCAGAGGAAGCAACTGGGCGGAATCTCCGGTCTGGGGGACGTCACCCACCTGAGCAGTGTTTTCCGCATCGGTGATGGTGCTGCCTTTTTCCACCAGTGCATAGGCTCCGGCAGATTTGGTTATGACCGTATAATAGTCATCTCTCAAACTACCACGAACCAGCACTTTATTGTCCGTTGCCATGCGATACACAGCTACTTGTTGGTCCGCATATCCATTCGGAATGGGGAAACCAATGGAGACCGTTCCATTGGGTACCACCTGCTCCCCATTGGCATCCACAAATTTCACCTGGTAGAGCTTGAACTTCTTCCCAACCTCCTGGAGAGCGTAGGCAGCGGAAGAATACTCGCTGCCGGAGGTTATGGGCGTAATCTCAAAGCCCACGCCTGCAGGGAACACTCCCTTGTCAGCCCAGACAGTGACACCGGTCTTCTCATCCGTATAATTCACAGCAGGAGACTGCTCCACCGGCTCTTCCGGCTGGAAGTCAGGGTCATCCTCCGTGGTCTTCTCCAGACTAGACCAGTCAACTTTCATCAACACATCCTGATCACCAGTACCGGCGCTGATGGCCTCCATAATGGGCACGAAGACATGCAGGGGCACAAAGCCGTCCCGGTCAGCAATGGCGGTGGACACCAGGCGAATGCGCACCTGGTCGGGATATAGGTGGTTGGCATCGTTGTATTGGTCGATGACATCACTGCCGTCGGCATTCTTCTGTGTGGAGAGCACCTCGGCCAACACCAGATCTCCCTGGGGTCTGCCATACTGGCTGTACACATAGCCCTCATCGTAGTAGGACAGGGTGGACAGGTAGCCAAAGCGATTATCAATGGCCATGCCCTTGAAGTCCAGGGTCACATAATAGACTCCGTCTACCACTTCCAGCTTTACAGTGTGGTTGATGGCATTGTTGGACATGGACAGCTTGCTGCGGTCAGTCTGGTACATGTCCACCTTTACAGAATAGATGCCATCCTCCAGCACATCCTGATCCGGAGTTTCCCCGGTTCCGGTGCCGGAATAAACCACAATGCGATGTTCTGCCTTGGTGCCAGTCACTGTCTTGACCAAACGGTAACGGCCTTCAGGGGTAATTCCCTCCTGCTGGAAGGTGCCGGAGCAAGCATCCTCATCCTGGCTGACCTGTGTGGTGCTGAGGGTGTACCAGGTGCCGTTGCGAAGCTCCTGTACATCGGTGCGCACGGTGAAGGCATCCACAGTACCGGTCTTATCTGTGAGAATGGAGCCCTTGATAGACTCTTGAGAGAAGTCGGGCAAATCCACAGCCTGGAACTTTAGCAGCTCCTCCACGGTGTCAATGGAGGTTTTGCCCAACACTTCTTGCAGCTTGTCTTCGATTTCCCAAGACACATAGCCGCCCTTGCACAAAGCCCAATAGTAATAATCGAAGGCGGACAACTGAGACTGATAGCTCAAGGTTCCCTCCCCCACCTCCAGGGTGAGCCCCAGGTGATGCTTGGAGGGATATTCTCCTGCGGCCTTTTGAATGGTTGCAATCTGCTCCTGGGTAAAGCCGCTGAGATCACAGGTAGACAGGTCCACAGAGTTGTACTCAAAGGCGCTGGCAAATCCATAGCCTCCTTCCGCTACCTTGGCCAGCAACGGAGTAGGCAGGGTACGCAAACTATTCTTAGACAGATCCAGAGAGGAGAGGGCGGGATTGGTCTCTACCAGACTGGCCGGGACCTCCTCCAGCAGGTTATCGCTGAGATTCAGGGTCTCCAGGGCCAGCATCCCATCCAAATCGCTGCCCAACTGAGCAATATCATTTTGGTTGAGGTACAAGTCGGTAATGCCAGACATCTGGTTGATCCCCTCAGGAACCTGGATGAGTTGGTTGTCGGTGAGAGACAGCCAGGTAAAGGTCTCCCGCTGAGGCAGTGCATTGGCGTTGAGCTTCACCAGCTGGTTGCGAGCCAGATACAGACCAGTGACATGTTCCATATCATCAAAGGCACCGGCAGCAATGGAGGAGATCCGGTTATTCTCCAAATCCAGAATGTACTCGTCTTCCCCGGCACCTACCTGGCTGAGGCCGTCAAATAGTTTGTCGTTGATGACAGTAAGCAGGTTGCTGGCCAGCTTCATATCCTTCAGGGAGGAAAGCTGGGAGAAGGCATCGTCATCAATGGTGGAAATACAGTTGGCGGACAGGTTTAGGCTGGTGAGCTGCGTAAAGCCCAGGAACTCATCATGAATTTCAGAAATGCTGTTGCCGTTAAAGTTAATGCTTTCCAGGGACTTGTCCCCCAAATCAGCAAGCCATGAAATATCTTGAATCTTGAACGGATCAAAGACGCCGTAGGCGTTCATCAGGGTGCTGGAACTCAAATCCAGGCTCTTCCTACCTTCCGCAAATCGGAAGTCGTTGAGCTCTTGCGTGGTGACATAGCCATCTCCGTCCATGTCCAGACCAGTCACGGTCATCAGCGCCCGGTTGATAAGCTTAGCCTGGGTGAAGCCGGAGTTTTTGATCTGGAAGCCCTCAAAGCCCTCGGTGACGGTGGTGTCAAATACCAGCTTCACCTGGGTGTATCGATCATACATGCCGTTCATAGCCTCAGAGCCGCCCATAGCCTGTACATTGACTGCACCCACCATATAACCACTGTCCAATGCGGAGATGGGCAAGGTGTACACAGCGGCTACCACTTTCCCGGAAGCGTCCGTCTCAGGGACACGGGAGCCGTCGGTGATGGCGCCCTTCCAGGTGCCATCGCTGCTCTGAATGGCAAAGTCCAGCATGGAGTGAGCGAACACGGTGTTGTAAAAGGAGGCGGTGAGAGTACCGTCCTGGGCCACCTTGATTTCCACATAGGGATCAAAGAAGCCAGCCAGCATGGACTCAGTGACCCCATCGTCAATGCGGAAGGCTTGGAAGGTGGCGGTGTACGTCTGCCCCGGCTTCATTTCACTGGCAGAAATTTGCGCACCACCAGTTGCATCGGCAGACTGATCCTCTTGCGTCAAGGTAACTTCGTCGAGGTTGCTGGCATCCAGCACCACGTGCTTGGTGCTGGAACCCTCCATCACTACGTCCAGGGTAATGGGCTGGGAAAGATCCCAAGTCTCAGAATCGAAGTTGAGCAGCATCTGCACGCCATCATCAACCCGCTTGAGGGCAAAGCCGCCCACGCCGCCGTTATAGACAAACTTCTCCTCCCGGTCCCCCTGGGTAACCCGGACAAAATACTGAGGGCTGGACATCTGGTCACTCCAAATGGCATCACCGTAACGGGTATCCTCAGTATTCAGGGTGAGGGTGGTGTATCCATCCTTGGGCTGGATCTCGGCACCGGTGAACTGGCCTAGCAAACTCCAGGTGTAGGTAGCAGTAGCCTCAAAGCTACTTCCCATACCATCTTTTACTGCAATGGCTTTGACCGTGGTCGTCTGGTTAATGGTAAAGGGGCCAGTGTACTGGGTGCTCTCCTGAGTGGGTGTGGTACCGTCCAGGGTGTAGTAGATGGTGGCATCCGGGGTATCACAGGTGATGGTCACCTCTGTCTCCTCATAAATAGAGCCTTCGTTGGGGGAGATAACCGGTGTGGCCACAGAGGCAGTCTGTTGGTGGGCAGTGTCCCACTGCACGGACAACGTGTATGTGCCGGAGGTGCCATTACTCAGCTGATAAGTTCCGGAATAGTTCTGCTTCACACCATAATAGGGCAGTACAATGTTGGAAATACCGCTGATGGTTTTATATCCCACTTCTCCAGACGCGGGGACAATCTCCAAAGCTGTTAGGTCTTGTGGGTCGTCCGAATTCTCTACCTGGTACATGCTCAGTGCCGAGACCTTATTCCCCTGCCAATCCTGAAGATAGGTCAACTTCATAGACAGTGTGCCATTCTGGTCTGCAGTGACCACGGCCTGAGTGTGTACGTAGCTGATCAGCTCCCATTGAGGGTCGTCCACCGAGATGGTTACCGCATACTCTTGGCCAGGCACCAGTTCAGGCATGGTGGTACGGGTAAAGGTGGCAGAAGCTACAGCGCTGGGATCATATTCACCCGGAACGTAGGCAATCGCCTTGACGGTGGTGGTTCTGGTTACTGTAAAGGGCTCGCTGTACACCTCTCCCGTCTGATAGCCGGAAGAATAGGACGGGTCACTGCCGTCGGTGGTGTAGAGAATGGTTGCCCCCGGAGTGTCACAGGTGATGGTGACCTCCTGGGAGGTTTCAAAATCTGCTCCATTGGGGGTGATCTCCGGAACTGCTGCCTCAGGCAGCACCTGCTCCAGCGTGGACCAGTCCACCGTGAGCACCGTGTCACTCTGGGTCTCGTTGTTGAGGGTCACAGTACCTGTGTACTCATTACTGTCCCAGTAGGGCAGCACAAATGTGGCTTCGCCACGAATGGTATAATATCCTTCCGTGAAGGACACCTCATTAAATTCCAGTGCAACAGGGTCGGTGCTATCCTTTTCATAAACCTGCACGCCAGTAACCCACTGGGTCTCCGATGTCTCATAGTCGTCTGCCCAGACGACCACTTCAGGGAACCGGAGCTCCAAGGTGGGATTGCCATCGGAATCTGTGGTCACAGTGGCCGTGCGCTGAAGATGGCTGTAGAAACTGCTGTTCCATCCGCCTTCCTCGTCAGGCTTGCGCATCTGGACATCCACCTGGTAAGTGGCATTGGTTTCAAATTCTGGAGTGGACGGAGAAGCCGCCCACACCGGAGGTGTGGCCAGGCCCAACGTGAGGGCCGAAGCCAAGGACATGGCCAAGCCACGCTTGAACCACGTCTGTTTGGTTGTTGTCATGATCTTGCCTCCTTTATGGATTTTGCTTTATTCCCTCGCCGTAGAGCAGCGGCTGCAGCTCTTCCAGCGCATCGGGGTAGTTGAACTTGGCACTCATGCCGAACAGGTCGTAGGGCAAGTCATAGACACGCCCCTCCTGCACCGCCTCAAAGTGCTTCCAGATATCGTTGGTTTCAAATTCATCCTGGAACATCTCCACCACGTCTTCGGGCAGAGCATGGGCTGCCCGGAGAATGATATCTGGTTCCTTGGTTTTCATGTCCTCGGTGTTGGCGGTGAGGAATTCCTGGCCGTCCCCATCTCCATAGACGTTGACCCCACCGGCCAGTTTGACCAGGTTGCCCACATAGCTACTTTCCGTGGCCACAATGTAGGAGCCAGGCAGACCCATGAGCACCAGCACCGTGGGGGATTCTTTCCCCTCATTTTGGCTTCGGTACTCCTCCATAAACTGCTGGTATTCCTCCACCAGAGCCTGGGCCTGTTCCTCCCGGTCAAACTTCTCCCCCAGTCCCTCGATGGAGGCATACATTCCCTCCACGCTGCGCAGATTGAGAAACAGGGAGTTGACTTCAATGGAGGCGTATTTGGGCTGCAAATCGCTTTGCAGGCTGTTGGGGGAAATCACATAGTCCGGGTTCAAAGATTTGAGAATTTCCAAATCCGGACTCATAGCCGTCCCTACAGTGGTCACATCCTGATATCGTTCGGGAATGGTACTCAGAGTGGAGGAGCACACACCCACCAGATCCAGTTCCAGCTTGTCGCAGATGTCCACCGCAGCAGGTGAGGTTGCTACAATACGCACCTGGTCTGAACCGTCATCTGCAGTTTGCTCCGGATGCTGGTTGACACAGGCGCTGGCGGACAGGGCCAGCATTCCCGCCAGGCAGAGAGACAGAAGTCTTTTTGGTCTCATACTCGGCTCCTTCCCTCACTTCTTACCAAAGGGATGCTTGCCCTTTCTTACAAAGAAGACGTACCACACGCCGCCGCCCACAGCTGCGATGACCACCAGCCCTCCAATAACCCACCAGAGAACGGGAGAGCCGGAGGAGGAGTCGGTGTTTTCAGGCGCCTGGGTTTCCTCCACAGCGTTGCCCGAGGCGTCAAATTCCTCCAGGCCGCTGGCACTGGACTGGGCCTCTGGGTCTGTAGTGGGAGAAGGCTCCGGGGTAGCGGAGGGAGCCACTGTGGCCTCAGGCGTATGGGTAGCCGGGGCTGCCGGGGCCTTGGTGGGGGTGGGCGTGGAAGCCGCTGCCGGGGTCTTGGTGGCTGAAGGCGCAGGGGCAGCCGTAGCTTTGGGCTGTTCCACCGAGATGCTGGTAACAAAATCCCCAGAACCGGACTTCAGATTGCCCACGGTAATGTAAAAGATGACCTCACGGCCCATGGGGGTCACATACATATTGCAGCGGATGATAGATTTCTCGCTGTTGGCTCTCAAGCGAAAATCTGCAGTATTGCTGCCATAGTCTTCTTGCATCAGACTGGCAGAAACGGAACGTCCATCCACCTGAAACTTGGGTGATTGAATGTTGTCCATTAGATTTAAGCGAACGGTGATCCATGTGTTACCACTTGCATCTACCTCTACCAGAGCCTTTTTATTGGTAGCACTTTCTGTCATGGACTGACCTAGTACTGCAGAATTCTCTCCGCCAGAGTCTTCGATGACTCCTGTGGTTGGATGCCGGTAGTGGGCGGTAGCGGTGGCAGTATATATGCCGTGGGAAGCTGCCGATGCAGGCATGGAAACAATGCTCGCCGCAAGGGCGAGCATTGCCACCATACCGCAAAGCCCTCGAACAGCTTTTCTTGCGGTATTCTTCATAACATCAATCTCCCTATATCATTGTTCTTTTTTTCTGGCAAGCAGAATCCCCATCAGTCCGACACAGGACAGAGTCAACACTACAAAGGGAGCCACGTTTGCACGATCACCGGTGTCGGGATTGCCATTCACATTTGCGCTGTTTTCCGCATCCGTGATGGTGCTGCCCTGCTCCACCAGCGCGTAGGTGCTGAAGGTCTTGGTCAGCACCTTATAGTAGCCATTCTCCACAGTACCCTTAACCAGGGTCTTGGTTCCGTCCTCATTGATTCGATACAAAACCACCTTGTCAGCATCATATCCTTCGGGAATGGGGTAGTACACGGTGACCACACCGTTGGGCTGAACCTCAACACCATTCAGCTCAAAATGGATCTCGAACAGGCGGAACTTCTTGCCCACGTCGGCAAGCAGCTCAGCAGCCTTTTCGTAGACTTCCCCGGAGGTAATCTGGGTCACCACCTGCTGGACGCCCTCAGGAAACACACCTTTGTCAGCCTCTACCTTGATGCCGGTGGTGGTGTCGGTGACGTTGACGGCGGGGGACTGCTCCACAGGTTCTTCCGGCTGGAAGTTAGGATCATCCTCGGTGGTCTTTTTCAAGGTAGACCAGTCCAACTTCAGTAATACATCCTGAGTACCAGATCCAGCGGAGATGTCCTCCATGACCGGAACAAATACCTGAAGCGGCACGAATCCCTGCTCATCCTCCAGAGCATCCGATACCAGGGGGAATTTGATTTGATCTGGATAAAGTTTTCCAGCATAAATCCCACCCGCCTGATTGAATTCATCCACAATATCCGTTCCATCTGGATTTTTCTGTGTGGACAACACGGTTGCAGGCACCACAGTTCCCTGCAAATCACCATAAGCGCCGTATTGATAGCCATTTTCATAATAGGCCAGTTCCGCCAGATACCCATATTTATTCAGATAAGAAAGACCTTGAAAATCCATTGTCAGATAGTACTTACCGTCTTCCACGGTGAGTTTCAAGGTATGGTGGATGGCATCATTGGACATGGAGTAATCCGTTTGGTTTGTCTTGAACATTTCACCGTAAACAGAGTAGACCCCATCCTCCAGGGTATGTCGATCCAACTCCCCCTCTTTTCTCAGGTTATCCATAGCGGTTTGCAGTGCCTGAACTTGGGCATCCACCTCACTTTGTGTGGCATTGGCGTTGTCCAGCACACGCTGAGCGTGGTCAATGGCCTGTTGCAATGCGCTCCAAGTAGCCTGCGTATATCCTTCATTCTTCAGAACACTCGCCTGTTCCAGAATAGTTTTCAACTCGTCCGTATTGGCGCGCTTCACCAAAGCCTCCAACGCGTTTCCTAGCTCACTCACAGCACGCGTAACTTCGGAGACACCTGCATTGTCGTCCCGCTCCACTTGTTTTGCTGCAGCCAGCGCAACCTGGAAGGGTTCCCATGTTTCAGGGGTATATTGAGACTCTTGGCAAACATCCGCTTTCTCGATGAGGGCACGGAGGGATGTCTTATCTCCTTTTTCTTCCAATTCGCTTATAGCAGCAGCAATAGCAGAGGCCATGTCCTGCTGCTCCTGAACCGTAAATTCCTTCTGATTCAGCACAGGAACTGCCTGGAAGCCAGCTCCCGACATCTCCAGCGTGGAATCGGGCCATATATTGGTGAGTTTACCACTCACATCTTCGATGGTTTCCTGCAAAGCCTGATAGGAGCTTTCCGTATAATTCCCTTTGGAAATATTCTTAGCCTTCCAAAGCTGATAACTTACATTTTCCTGAGCATTTTCCACCTCAGTAAGACTGCTCCAATCCACTTGTAGTCTGGCATACTGGTCTCCAGATGTGGGACTGATAGAGAACATAATGGGAACAAATACGTGCACATAGGCTGCATTGTTGACTGTGAACTCGCTGCTAGTCTGCGGAATGTCAAACTCACCGGACTGATTGGCCACCACAACGGGAGTCACATCCAAGGCCATCATATGCTGATAGGGCAGGTTGTCAATGTCAATCAATCGAGGTTCATCATGCCCAAATCCAGCCGGTCGTGTCATGGTATCAGGATTAGACCCATCATACACCATTTCAGATTCTGGATTGTTATAGGCATCATACACGACGCTCCCATCTTGTGTTCGGTGTTGGGTCAACAGCTCTGCAGAAGTGTATGTACAGAAATTGTCGTCGGGATACCCGTATTTCGTTAAAACTTCTGCCTGGACAGATTCCAACTCCATCATAAAGCCATACTGCCCAATATACCCCATAGGCATAAACTCTACGATTGCAGTGGCTGTACCCTGCTCCACTACCAAGAGCGCCTGGTATTGGGTGTCGTCGGGATGTTTTTGCAGAAACGATTCACTGCCTCGAAGTGCTGCGTTTCCCATCGAGTACTGTCCACTACTGTTTGCATTCATTAAGTTCAAGGAAGCGGTGTATACCCCGTCTTCCACAGGCGCATCCAGTCGCTGAACAACTCTGGAGCCTTCTGGGTAGGTTATCTCATGGACAGTGTCCGCAAATCCATAATTGCTACCCAGGCTGGCTACCATAGCTGCTGCCAAAACGGCAGATGTGCCCTGCTTGGCCATACGCTTTCCAATCCACATAGAAGCAACCCCTCTCTTTCCTAAGAAAAAACTGACGATCTCTTGTTAGCAATTGCTAACCACTATACAAAAAGAAAGCCGCTGACACGGCAATTTGGGATCAAACCACCTCCTATTTCTATTCACATGATACAGCACCTTCCACCTTAGGTATGTTAGACTGTTCACCAGGCAAACGATTAGCCGAAACTAACTGCCCGGCCAAAAAATAACTCCACAAGGAGCCGGATTTCGTCGATCTGTAAATCGCCATATATATTCTTCTCTTTGGACCTCAAACATTTCCTAAAGCACGCATAGTATATCCATTGTTTCCAGTGTAGTCAATGAATATTTTGTTGCACTTCTGCTACAAACCTATCTTTTCCCCATTAGAAAACGCCTGAAATCCTTTAGCCACAAAGAAATCAAGATTGGAGCAACTGTGCAACAGAAAATTTCTATCTTTCGGACAACACCGTGTTTAATGGATGAACACAGTGAATACTGCTGTACTCTCTGGCATATGCATTTCCCCCTCACTGCACTGCATCTTCAGGCACACGCTCCCATGAAGCAACGTGTCACGACCTTTCCCCATAGAGATAAACTGTAGCGCAGTTGCTGGGAAATATATGTAGCGTCCGTCCATTCCACCGTCCCGGAATTCCCCGTCGCATAGATATTGCAGCTTCTGAATCCGCCCCTCCATCTGCTTGCCGCTGGATGCCGACTGAGCCGACACAGTTTTGATGGTCAGATATACCAGGCCCTGGTGATCCTTTACCATCAGCTCACAGGGATGCTCGAAACCTTGATTTGCCATAGAGATATTGCTGTGATTTTTCATCTGCTCTCGATAGATGATAAACGGAAAGTGGTAGCTTCCGTCTTCCAGGCGGTCACAAATTTCGCCGCCATGAAATCGTTGACGGCCTGTAAAGTGTTCTTTGATTTCCATACGGCTCTCCTGTTCGGAGAGCCGATCCATAAATGCGTCAGAAAACCCCGCTGCCAATCCCTGCAGCGCATTTTCTCGAATTTGACTTAATGGGACATCTAGGTACTGCATATATCGATGAAAAACACAGAATTTACGTCTGTATTGCTCCGCCAGCTTGATTCCAGGTACGGTGAGGGCCGTTTTGCGGTGTTCCAGCCGTTCTACAATTCCCTGTTTCTCCATGGCATCCATGGCACGGGTAATGGCCCATTTCCCTACCCCCAAGCTTCTGGCAGAATCGGTGACCGTACGCTTAGACGGCTCTGCCTCCAGATAGTACAGCAACAGCTGAATTTGAAATGGTGTCAATGCTTCTGACATACCAATCTTCCCTTCTCTCTCTTCCCTTCATGCCGCAAAAACGGAATGCGCATGGGCGAATAACTTAGGCTTTCAATCGAGGTTAGCTTATGCTAACTTTCGAGTTAACTATACGCCTGTTTTTCCCACTTGTCAAGGAAGTGCTTTCTGCATGTACGCAGAAACAGGCTTTGGATCTACCGGACAACAGAATTGCTGCCAAGAGAAAGACCCACAGCTCCTTTCGAACTGTGGGCTTCTCTCATTTCCTGATTGCACAAAGAATTATGAGCCTGCCCGATTCAACTGCCACTGAGCACTTTCGTTCTGAAGCTCCACCATGTGTCGGAACAGGCCACCTTCTGCCATCAGCTCTTGCGGGGTTCCCTGTTGGTCCACACAACCGTCTTTCAGAACAACAATATGGTCTGCCCCGGCCACAGTACGCATCCGGTGGGCGATGACCAGTACCGTCTTTCCGGTGAGAAGCTTCGAGAGCGCCCCCTGTACCTTGGTCTCATTTTCCACGTCCAGAGAGGCGGTGGCTTCGTCCAGCAATACGATGGGCGCGTCCTTGAGCAGCGCACGGGCGATGGAGATGCGCTGTCGCTCGCCGCCGGATAGCTTTGCGCCGTTTTCTCCGATGGGCGTTTGGTAGCTCTGGGGCAGTTTGCTGACAAACTCCTCGCAATTGGCGGCTTTGGCTGCGGCCATCACCTCCGCGTCAGAGGCGCCGCGCCTGCCCAGGCGGATGTTTTCCATCACCGTGTCGTCAAACAGCACCACATCCTGAAAAACCATGGAATAATCGGTCAGCAGTACCTCTGGGTCCACCGTGGCAATATCCACCCCGCCCACTTTGATGGCGCCCCCGGTGACATCCCACAGACGCGCCGCAAGCCGGGCGCAGGTGCTTTTTCCAGAGCCGGAGGGCCCCACCAGCGCGGTGATCTCGCCTTCTTTGGCGGTAAAGCTGACATCGTGCAGGACAGCCTTTTTGTCATAGGCAAACTCCACATGGTCAAATACGATGTCGTGTCCCTTGGGCTGGAAGATTTCCGCCCCTTCGGCGATAGGCGTGTCGAACAGAGCGTTCATCCGGTCTGCCGACACCTGGGAGACAAATAGCTCGGCGATCAGAGCAAGGCTCTGATCGAAGGGGGCATAGATCCGGGTAATGACCATGAGGAACAGGAACAGCAGCATGAAGTCGATCTGTCCGGACAAAATCAGCCCTGCGCCCGTAAGGATCGTGGTCGCCACGCCCAGCCGCATGATAACGCTGGCTCCGTTGACGAACAGGCCGGTAACCAGCTCGCCGCGGATCATGATCCGTTCATGGTCGTCGATCTTCCGGTACAGCCCCGCAAGATAACGCTCCTCCTGATTGGTGGCACGGATCTCCCGCACATGTTCCAGCGCCTCCTGCATCCCATCTGAAACCCGCACGGCGGCGTGCTTGGTCTGCTCAGCCCGGCGCTCGGTGAGCTTCCGGCTTCCAAACAGCAGGCCAAACGCTACCGGAACTCCCCAAAGACAGGCAATGGTCAGCCGCCAGTCATACCAGACCAGGCAGACCGCAATCACGGCGGTGGAAATGTAGGAGCCGTACAGGTAGCCCAGCACATGGCTCCAGACATGTTCCATGCGGTTGACATCACCCATCAGGGTCTCCGTCAGGTCGGCCAGATCGCGCTTACCGAAAAAGCCAAGGGGCAGCTTGCGCAGCCGTTCCGCCAAACCCAGCCGGGTGGCTTTGACTTCGCCGTACACAAGACCGTAGGTGGCCTTATACTGCTGGAAATGGGTGAGAAAAGAGAGAAGCGCAAATACTACAAGACCGGCCAGTACAGGCAGAGAGGCGGTCAAGGAGGCACTGTCGGTCAGAGATGCCATCAGGCCGGACATCACAAGGTACAGGATGCTGACCCCGCCCATGACCACCAGATTGACGACCACCGTCCAGAAGGTGCCCTTTTTGGTGTTCTGTACACCCTGATCCGTCAGGGCATATTTCCGCTGAAATTTTGCTCCGAACATTTATTTTCCCTCCTTGCCGCTTTCCATTTTCCATTGGATCGCCCGATTATAGTCGGCCCACATCCGGGTGTACAATCCGCCTGCCGCAATCAGCTCCCCGTGGGTGCCCTGCTCTGTCACCCGGCCACTCTCCAGCACCAGGATCTTATCCGCGCCCACCACGGTGGAGAGTCGGTGGGCGATCATGATGACCGTACGATCCTTTGTCAGCCGAGCGAAGGCTTTCTGGATCAAGGCTTCATTTTCCGGATCCGCGAAAGCGGTGGCTTCATCCAGCACCACGATGGGTGCATCCTTCAAAATGGCCCGTGCCAGCGCAATGCGCTGCGTCTCGCCGCCGGAAAGATAGGTTCCCTCGGTTCCGATCACAGTATCCAGCCCTTGAGGCAGCTTTTCCAGAATGTCGCCACACTGCGCGGCTTCCAGGGCGGCCAGCACCTGCTCCCGGCTGGCATTGGGACGGGCCGCCCGAACATTTTCCAGAATGCTGGCCTTGAACAGGCGGTTGTTTTGAAACACAAAAGCGACCTGATCCATCAGCACATGGGGATCGATCTGGCGTACATCCACGCCGCCCACTTCCACGGCACCGGTGTCCACGTCCCAAAGCCGGGGAATTAGACTGGCGGCGGTGGTCTTGCCCCCGCCTGAAGGCCCCACCAGCGCCACGGTCTCTCCGGGCTCGGCGGTGAAGGAGACCTGGGACAGGGCGGGAGACTGCGCGCCGTCGTAGGTAAAGCTCACATCCCGGAATACCACCCGGTTGTCCCTGGGAGTCTGGGGATGATTCGGCACCGGCAGCATCGGTGCGTCCATGACCGGCTGGATACGCCCCAGAGCGGTGTTGGCCAGCATCATACCGGAAGCCGCAAACATAATCTTGGCCAGTGCCGTGGAAATGATGGCAGAGAATACGGCGTAGAAGGCGAAGTTTGTGACAAGTCCCGCAAAATCACCCGAAGCCAGTGCGCCGGGAGCCAGGAACAGCACCACCGGTACCAGAAACAGAAAGGCGCCCTCAGTAAAGGTCAGATTGATGGACTGCGGAACGCGGCACACATCACCTTGATAGTACTCCGCCTTAGCGCTGTACTCCTCAATGGCCTGCTGAAAGGCCTTGAAGGAGTAGACGGTCTGCTGAAAGATCTTGACCACCGGGATGCCTCGTACATATTCCGTGCCAGCTTTGGTCATACGGTCCTGGGCCGCCTGGTATTCCGCCATAAGCTCGGCGTTTTTGCCGCCCATCATACTGAACATGGCAAGGATGGAGATCACCGCCGACAGCAGGCATGCCGCACCCATACGCCAATCAAACACGAACATCAGCACCAGCATGGCAAGAAACAGGGTGATTGTGCCCACGATGTCCGCCAGATTGTGAGCCAGCAGGGTTTCTGTATCGGCGGCCGCTGCGTCCAGGCGGCTGCGGATCAAACCGGAAGCATTGGCATCAAAATAGCCCAACGGAGCCTGCATCACATGTGCCATGCCCTGTTTGCGGATGTTGGACGCCGTGCGGAACGCCGCCAGATGGGTGCACATCAGACCCAGGAAGTAGATGAGGATGCCGCCCACCGCGAAAGCAAAGGCGATCCAGCCATAGCGCGTCACGCTCTGGGCCCGGGTCCAATCCGGCGCCACGGCAATCAAATCTCGGGCCGCCAGCCAGATACAGAGATAGGGAATCATACTGCACACCATGGATATTGCTGACAGTCCCAGCCCCAGGAAGGTAAGCCGCCTGTGGCTGCCCGCATATCCCAGCAGAACGGTCAGAGCGTTTTGCTTCTTTTCCTTCACAAATATTCCTCCTTTTATGGTTAGCTATCGCTAACCTTTTGTGTAAAAAGAAAGGGGCAAAGCCCCGATCTTACGAAAAAGATTGGCGGTATGTTACTGGCCGATCAGCTGCAACCACCCGGCAGTGTAGAAATCCCGCAGCTGGTCCACATACCGCATGGCCTGCTCCTTGGGTATGTCGTGGACGACGATCTCGAAAATGCCGTTAAACATTCCGCTGGCAATGATGTGGCATAGCTGTGCATCCAGCTGGGGGCATTCATGCCCCAGACGGTGGAGTACCTCCAGGTATTGGAGGGTGTATTCCACTTCGACCTCCACCATATTATGGACGAAATGCTCATAGCTGGTGCCCTCGGCCTTGCACAGCAGCAGCTTCACCGGCTCTCGGTGGTCGCAGATGTAGTCCACCATCCAATGGACGCATTGGCTGGACTCCAGTCCCATGTGTTCCGGCTGTTCCTGCTCCGGCAGTTCGGCAAAGGAGGTCTGGGCTTCCATGAACCGGCCCATCAGCGCGGCGGCGTGGGGCTCCACGATGGATGCAAAGAGCGCCTCTTTGCTGGAGAAATAGCCGTAAAATGCGCCGGTGGTGACACCAGCCTGCTTCACAATCTGCCGCAGAGAGGCACCCTGAAAGCCCTTCTCTGTAAATTCCTCCATAGCGGCCTGCTGGATTCTCTCCAGCGTGGCAGTCAATTTTTCTTCCATATACAACCTCATATAACAGCGATATATTACACTGTTATAATAGAGCGGTGAGCTTCTTTTGTCAAGAGGCAGTGAAAGAAATATCGCAAAAGGGATTGCTGTATAAAATTAACACAGCAATCCCTTTATATCATACCGAACGTAGTTCCTATCCTTTTGTATAAACTTCTACCACTCCGTGTCCACTAAAACATAGTATACTGCTCACCTATACGCTACCAGAAAGTTCCGCGATAAAATATGGGCAAAATGGTCGTTTTATAGCTTCAGATGTATCATCTTCACCATGCACCATCGATCAGAAACTGCCATACTGACCTTTGTGGAGAATCGCAAACCATCTCTGGGAATATGGCGATAATAAGCTTCCTGGGCAAGAATCTCGACCCCGCCGCCGATTTTCCCGGTCAGTTCCGAGGCTTCATCCACATAGAAAAACATCCGGGCATCGCCGTGGCCTACCTGCCTCATGTACTTTTTCCGCATCATGGCCATGCCGCTTTTGCTCACAGCATCAAAGACAAGTTCTATCTCTCCGAATTGCTGCAGCATTCGAAGCAGCCCCATAACCTTGGCTTCCTCAAAATAGTGGAACAGCCCACCAGCGGTGACAAGGAGGGGAGCATCCGGCACATTGGCACGGATCCGTCTGATCCAGTCGTCATCAAAGGCATCGGCAGCAATATAGGTTTCCCGCTCCGGCTCCGGCAGCAACTCCCGCCGATACTCCACCACATGAGGCAAATCCACAGCATACCAGCGAGTGCAGCCGTTGTCGCAGCGATGATATGTGGTTTCCAGACCGCATCCAAGCTGGACGATGACCCCGTCCCGCCTGCGTCCCAGAAATGACCGGATGAACCGATCCATATTGGCTGACCGAACGGCGGAGGCCAGCAAGGTGTACTGGTTCTGGTCACCCGGCTTCCGCAGACCAGCTGGCAGCTTCTCCTTCAACTCCAGCGCCTTTTTATCATATAAGATTTGCGGGCAATGTTCGCTGGCATAGAGCCTACCCAGCATAGGGACAAACAGCGTATCTTCCACAACGCCTAAATGAGACATTCGTTATCCTCCTTCCAAGCAACTAGCCTCAGCCCAGCGCCACATCCAGTGTCATCATGAGGGTAAATCCAACTGCAAACAGAATGGTTCCCACATCAGAGTGCTTTCCCACTGACATTTCCGGGATCAATTCCTCCACCACCACATAGATCATCGCTCCTGCGGCAAAGCTCAGGGCGTAGGGCAGTACCGGGACTAAAATTCCAGCCAGAAGGATGGTCAGGATGGCGCCTAACGGCTCCACCGCACCGGACAACGCCCCATACAGGAAGGAGCGGAATTTTGAGAACCCTTCCGCCTTCAAAGGCATGGATATGATAGCGCCTTCCGGGAAGTTCTGAATGGCGATTCCCAAAGAAAGAGCTAACGCCCCCGCCAGCGTGATCCCATTGTCTCCATAAAGCCACCCGGCGTAGACCGCGCCTACTGCCATTCCTTCTGGGATATTGTGCAGTGCCACGGCCAAAGTGAGCATAGTTGTCTTTCCAAGACTGCTTTTGAGCCCTTCTGCCTCCGAACTGCCGCGGTGCAGATGAGGAATCAACCGATCCAGCCCCAGCAGAAATAGAACACCAAGCCAGAAACCCGCAACGGCAGGCACAAAGGACCATCGGCCCATATCTGCTGCCTGCTCCATCGCAGGTAACAGCAGACTCCAGATGGAAGCGGCCACCATCACTCCTGCCGCAAAGCCGGTAAGCGCACGCTGTACCAGCTCGCTCAAATTGTTTCGCATAAAAAAGACACAGGCCGAACCCAGCGTTGTCCCAACAAAAGGAATCAGCAGGCCTTGCCATAGTTCCATTGACATACGATCCTCCAATCTGGTCATGGTATTTGTTCGCAAAGTTTACCTGGACAATCTGGATATGCATGGACACCTCCAGTGCGCCGAGCGTCAGCAACAGGCTGCTTACCTGCCGCTCCAAAAGTGCTCTAACTGTTCGAAGGTAAAACGGGAGCGTCCCCATCGGACAGCTCTGATGAGTACGCTCCCATTTTCACTTTTACTTGCGCTTATATGACTCATGTATCACCAAAAAACGACCCATCAAGAAAAGTCGAGCGTAAAAATCATGAATCAGTAATAGCATCCATTCGGCATCAATCAGATATTTCATCCGGTCTGTTGTCATGATTGTGATGATGTTTTCCGCAACAGTGGTGCCCACCGTGCCCGCCGCAGCAACAATGGCCATTGGGGTTGAAGGGATCAAAATGCAGTAAATCAACTTTCTCGACGGAAACCTTAGTATTCATGACGTTGGTATTCTTGTGTTCCAGCATAAAAACACTCCTTCATTGTAGTTTGTATTATTTGTGTTCCGAGAATGATCAGAACACAGAACGCTCGCAGTTAGCTATCGCTAACTGCATTAAATTCTACCACACGACTCTATCCATGTCAATCATAAGACCATTTGCATAGCGAAATCTTACCTTCTCCATGGGATTAAATTTTTTGGCCACCGTCCTTGCCACCACCGGTGTATTAAGGCCGGTTGTGGGAGCGCTGGTACATAATGCGGGTTCCGTCCTGGTCATTATCAACTCGGCGCTTCTCCTTGGCTGGAAGCAGAAGTCGCTATGACAAGCATGATTCCATCTCCTCTGTTCCCTGTATTCAGAAAATTCTTGCATCTTGTCGTATTATGATGTATTATCCGGTTAGTGTGCGCTAACCACTGGCGTTTCCTCTCGGAAAAGGTCTGTTTTATCGTGAGGCGGGATGAGAACATGTTGCGAGAATATCTACAAAGTCAACGGATTCACCAAATTTCATGGAGTGTCAGTATGCCTGGAGTCCAGATTTGTCACTTTTCCCTGACAAGGTCCAGCAGAAATGGACAACTGCCCATTCCGGTGGTGGGAAAGCCTCTGCATTTTGAAGCCTTCTTTTGTTTCGGTGGTCGGCTTTTCCTTCATCCTGATCAAGCAGAGCCCTATACCGTGGAAACGTCAGATATTCTTCTTCTCTCAGACCCCTCATGGCTTCTCTCCTGCCAGTGTAGCCCAGACCTGTGTGGTGTACTGGTGGCGGTAGATGCAAAGCTGGCAAAGGACCGTTTTTCCTCTATCTGTACCACAATGGGAATGGAACTCGACACTAAAATCGTCAGAGAAAAGATGATTTCAAGCAGGGGTCATATGGTTATATCCGGAACCTCCTGGTCCCAAGCACTGTTTCAGGATCTTCTGAACCTGTCGAAAGAAGCTCAGGATCGGTATTGCGTATTTAAGGCTGTGGAATTGTTATATTTGCTCTGCTCCAAAGTACCAGTTTCTCATACACCAGGTACCAATGTCCATCGCTATGTCCCCCAGAGCATTTTGGAGGCCACATGGTATATGCAGGCCCATTTGGGGGAGAAACTCACCATCCCCCACATCTGCAAACAATGCTCTGTTTCCCCCACATTTTTGAAGGAATGGTTTCACCGTGCGTATGGGGTTTCCGTCCATAGCTGGTTGGTAGAACAGCGCATGAAACAGGCCCATAAACTGATTTGCACATCCAAACTCCCCATCCACCAAATCGCACAAGCCGTGGGCTACGCCGGAATCAGTCAATTCAATGCAACATTCAAACGATTCTATGGTATGACCCCAAGCTGACTGAGAAAAATGTCAGAAACCGCAATCTCGCGTCCGATTTGACAACGACAAGTGTCCTACTTTGCTGCTATAATGATGAGATATTCCAAAGAAGCCTGGAACAAAAGGAGTGACGCCAATGAAGCAGCATCGATTTTGGGCCTGGGGGGCCGTCATCTGTATGATCATGGTCATGGTGACAGGCTACAAGAGAAAGTAAGGGCAAGGATGGGTTACCATGAGTATTTATAGCAAATTGGCCTGCTTTGCAGGCGGAGCCTTGTTTGGATCCTTCGGGATCAAACTGCTGTCCAGCAAGGACGCAAAAAAAGCCTACGTTCATGCCACTGCCGCAGGACTGCGCATGAAGGATTCTGTAATGGAGACCGTAACCACGGTACAGGAGAATGCTGCTGACATTCTTGCCTCTGCCAAAGACTTGAATGAAGCTCGCGCTGCCAAGGAGGCAGAGGAAACTGCTGCCTCCAAGCTGGACGAGGTGGACGCCTAAGAAAACAGCAGAGGGAGCCGCATGGGCGGCTCCCTCTGCCTGTCGAAAAAGGTCACCTTTTGGTGGCCTTTTTCGACAGGCTGCGAGGAGCAAGCGTATGCTTGCTCCTCGTTGACTTTTGCTCAACCTATGCAGGCATGAACTGCGGCAGTAGCTCCATCTGCCACCGCCGTGGCCACCTGACGCACCTGCTTCACCCGAATGTCTCCCACGGCGTAGACACCAGGAATGCGGGTCTCCATCCAGTCGTTGACGGGGATGTAGCCGTCTTGCAGCTCCAGCTCCGTATACAGCTGGGTATTGGGTACCGTCCCGGCATAGACAAAGATGCCGCACCCGGGATCGTCCACGGTGGTGATGGAGCCGTCCACCTCACTGCGAAGGTCCAGCTGCTCCACTTGGTTCTCCCCGCGGACGGCGTGCAGGCGTGCGTTGAGCATCAACTGGATGTTGCGGGTCTTCTTCACCTTGTCTCGGAACTCCGCAATGCAGCCCAGTTGGGGCTCGAAGTGGATGATGGTCACCTTCTCTGCCAGACTGGCCAGGTACAGGGCTTCTTTCACAGCGCCGTCAGCACCGCCCACCACGTACACATGCTTTCCCGCATAGTTGGCCCCGTGCTTGGCGGCGTTCATGCCCATACCCTTTCCTGCCAGCTCCATTTCTCCGGGAATCCCCAGCTTGCGCCCGGTGGTACCATTGGCCAGGATGAGCTTTTTGCAGGTATACTGGCCCTGGTCTGTGACCACCGTCTTCCCGTCTCCCTGCATTTGGACCTGCTCCACCGTCTCCTGGCGGATTTCCACTCCAGCGCTCTCCGCCTGTTCCCGCATCCGGGCGGCAAAGGAGTCTCCCGTCTCTCCAGGGACAATGCCTGCATAGTGAGTGACCGTAGAGATCTTCCCGATGAGGCCGCCTACCTCGCCCTTCTCCAGAATTAAAACCTTCTTACCACGGCTGACGCCGTAAATACCAGCACTGATTCCAGCGGGACCAGCGCCCACCACAATGATATCATACATATCGCATACTCCTCTCTTTTTACATCAGGCCCAGGGCAAATTGCAGGACCAAACTCACAACGGTAATGGCCACCCAGCAGCAGGCACCCATGGCAATGGGCTTACCGCCGCTTTTGACCAGTTTAATGATGTTGGTGTTCAGACCGATGGCAGCCATGGCCAACACGATCATGAACTTGCTCAACTCCTTCAGGGGATCAAACACCGCAGCAGGAATCCCATTGCTCACGGACACGGTGGTAATCACCGATGCGGCGATGAAAAACAGAATGAAGAAGGGAAAGATTTTAGACATCTGAATTTTGGCCTCACCGTTGCCCCGCTCCTTCCGGGTGCGCATCAGAGCCAGCACCAAAGTGATGGGAATGATGGCCAGGGTGCGGGTCAGCTTCACAGTCACCGCCTTGTCCAGAGTCTGGGTACCCAGATTCCACATGCTGTCCCAGGTGGCAGCGGTGGCTGTGACCGAAGAGGTATCATTCACCGCCGTCCCGGCAAAGATACCGAAGGCCTCGCCGGACGTGGTATCAAAGCCCACCAGCTGGCCCAGCGCAGGGAAAAGCAAGGCGGCCAAGACATTGAAGAAGAAAATCACGGAGATGGCCTGGGCCACTTCGTTTTCGTCGGCATCAATGACGGGGGCGGTGGCAGCGATGGCGGAGCCGCCGCAGATGGAGGACCCCACACCCACCAAGGTGGCCACTTTGCCGGGGATGTTCATCCATCGGCTGAGGAGAACCGCCACCACCAGGGACACCGTAATGGTACACACGATGATGGGCAGCGATTGGCGTCCGGTCTGAATGACCACGTTCAGGTCCATTCCAAAGCCCAGGAGCACCACCGCCCACTGCAGCACTTCCTTAGAGACGAACTTGATGCCGCTGTCCACGGGCTCCCGCCACTTCCAAACTAAGGTGATCACCATGCCGGCCAAAATGGCGATGACCGCCCCACCAATAATCGGGAATGCTTTCCCTGCAAACCAAGATGGAACCGCTATGGCCAGGCACAGCAAAATTCCATATCCATTCTTTTTCACGAACTGCAACGTTATTCCACCTTTCTCTGATTTTGGTCTCTCTTGTTGTTCAAGTGCATTATAATACGGCTCTTCCAAAAAATAAAATTATTTATATTGATATATAGATAAATTTCCGTTATGATATAGAGGATCATTGACGAGGAGGTCTCCCCATGCTGGACTTTCGCATTGAAACCTTTTTAAGTGTATGTCGGCATATGAGCTTCACCGCCGCCTCGGAGGAGCTGCACATCACCCAGCCCGCCGTCTCCCAACACATTCGCTTTCTGGAGAAAACCTATGGCTGTCCTCTCTTTCTCCGGGATGGGAAACGAATTGCCCTTACTCCGGCCGGTAAGGTGCTGCTGCGCACCATGGGTTCCCTGCGCAACGACGAGAAAGCCCTGGTCCGGCGGATGCAAGAGGCGGGGTCCCAGGGGAAAACTCTGGTGTTCGGTGCCACCCGTACCATCGGAGAGTACGCCATCCTCCCCGCTCTGTCCCAGTATCTCAAACAGCACCCAGACGTGAATGTCCAGGTGCGGTATGGCAACACCCAAATGCTGGTGGACCTGCTCCACGCCGGGGAGATCGACTTCGCCCTGGTGGAGGGCTATGTCTCCCTGGACGACTTCGACATTTTGGTAGACCGGGTGGAGCCATATCTTCCGGTATGTGCCAAAGGCCACGTCTTTCAAAAGCCGGTGTCCTCCCTGCGGGATTTGCTGGGGGAGCGACTGCTCATCCGAGAGAAGGGGTCGGGCACCCGTGAAATTCTGGAGAAATACCTCTCGGCCTTCAACCTGAGTGTGTCAGACTTCTCCCACTATGCCCAGGTGGAGAACATGCACAGCATTGTGGGGTTGCTGCTCCAGGACTGCGGCATCGCCTTTGTCTACCAGACCGCTGTGCAAGACCTATTGAAAGAGGGGAAAGTGAAGGTAATTCCCATTTCCGACTTCCAGATGCACCACGAATTCACCTTCATCTGGAGCAAAAACAGCTGTTTTGCCCAGGAATATCGGGAGATCTGCCAGCAACTTCACAGCAACTGTCAACGCCCCCTTGACGAAGTCCCCGTCCAGTGATACCATTGGCGTTAGCGCAACCAAACTGCAAAGGAGTTTCACCATGCATTCCCAACTCATTTATCTCATTCTTCTCTCTGCGGTCACCGGTGTGGGCGGCCTGGCCCTGGGTGGCCTGCTGGCTCTGCTGCTCAAGCGGGAGTCCCCCAAGGGCACCAGCCTGCTCTTGAGTTTCACTGCCGGGCTGATGCTGTGTATTGTCTGCTTCGACATGATTCCCGAGGCCATGGAGCAGGTGGACCAGCTCATCATTCCCCCTGTATGCCTGGTGCTGGGCTTTCTCATTACCTTCGCTCTCAACGCCTGGATTGACAAGAGCATGCACCACGAAGATCACCACCACCCCCACCACTGTGCCTGTGGCCACCATGACCTGAAGACCGCCGGGTTTGTGCTGGCCGCCGCCGTGGCCCTGCACAACATGCCGGTGGGTATGGCGGTGGGCACCACCGTGGCGGTACAGGGTATCTGCTATGCCAGCCTGCTCACCGCTGTCACCATCGCCTTTCACAACATCCCCGAGGGCATGAGCATTGCGGTCCCCCTCCTCCACGACGGCACCAAGCCCTGGTCTGCCATCGGTGTGGCCGCTCTCAGCGGCGCTCCCACCGTGCTGGGCGCTCTGCTGGGCTACTTCATCGGCAACCAGACCCCCATGGCCCTGTCCGTGGCCATGAGCATTGCAGGCGGCGCCATGCTGTATGTGGTGTTCTTTGAACTACTCCCCGAGGCTTACCAGCAGTGGCGGTCCAAGTGGGCCATTCTGGCCACCATCATTGGCTTTGCCCTGGGTCTGCTGCTTATCTCCAGCCATCTGCACATCCATGTACATCCCCACTAAACCGGAAAGGTGGTACAACTATGACAGACCGTGAACTGGTAGCTCTGGCCCACGCCATGCTGGACCGGGCCTATGCCCCTTACTCCCACTTCCCGGTTGGGGCGGCGCTGCTGTGCTCGGACGGGACGGTATTTACTGGCTGCAACGTGGAAAACGCGGCCTATGGACAGTGCCTATGTGCCGAACGCACGGCGCTAGTTAAGGCGGTAAGCGAGGGACACACCCACGACTGGGAGACCCTGGCTGTGATCTCCCGGGGAGAAGATTACTGCTGGCCCTGCGGTGCCTGTCGTCAAATGTTGTATGAATTCAAACCAAATTTACGTATTTTAGTGGCCCGAGGAGACCAAAGCTATCAGGAAGTAACCTTGGAGCAACTGATGCCCCACGGCTTTGGCCCTGAGCAGCTCAACGATGTTTGATGAATAAACCTCCTTTCCCCTGCCCATACTACCAGTGGCAGAGAAAAGGAGGTTTTTCACGTGTTTTTAGACAAATTAGCCTTGTCCCTGGCCATTATCGGTGGTCTGAACTGGGGCGCCATCGGTTTGTTCAACTTTGACTTGGTGGCCCTGATCTGTGGTGGCTCCGGCAACTGGCTGGCCCGCACCATCTATGCGCTGGTGGGTCTGGCCGCTGTGTGGTGCATTACCCTGCTGTTCCGTCCCATGGAACACCATGACAACCGACAGACCTATCACGGATAAGTCCGTAAAAATCCCCTGACTTTTGAAAGTCGGGGGATTTTTAAGCGTGTCGAAACCATTCGACACGCTTCTCAAAAATGCCAGCATTTTTTCGAGGGGTTGCAGCCCGCTGCATGCAGCCTTGGGTCAAAGGGCGACCCAAGGCCACACTGGCGGGCTGAGAAGTGTTTTTCCCGATGCGCATGTCCCCGGGAAAAACAGATTTTGATTTATTTTCCCGCCCTGGGCGGGAAAACTCTGCCGAGGGCCCGTTGATGATACAAGCAGATGTATCCTTCTTACATAGATATGAGGTTTTTATCTGCTTTATTTTAACAACAAATTCACGGAACCACCCAGGGCTTCAATGACGCCGTACCCTTCCCGGGCGTGGCAGCCGCCCACGGAGCCGGGATTCATCAGGTAGATACCCTCCCGGTACACCACCTTGGCCAGGTGGGTGTGTCCAAAGCAAGCCACCTGTACCTGACGGTTTTTTGCCTCCTGGAGTAGCTCATCCAGCCCGCTTTTTACGTATTGCAGGTGTCCGTGAGTGAGGAGGAACCGCACTCCTTCCAGCTCCACCACCCGCAGGTCTGGACCCTTGCCCCAGTCGCAGTTGCCCCGGACAATGTCCATGGGAATATCCGGGTACAGCTGGGACAGCTCGATGCCGTCCCGGTAGTGGTCGCCCAGAAAGAAGACATGGTGGGGCCGTTCGTGCTCCATGGCCTCCACCATCTTGCCCATGGCGCCGTGGGAGTCGGAGAATACAAGTATTTTCATGGTAGTCACCTTTTCTTTGTTTACTCATATAATAGAGCAGGCGAGCCAGAAGGGCTCTCCTGCCGTAGAGGAGGAATTGCCATGGCAAACTTGAATGGTCTGCTCCACAATCCGCAGGCCGCACAGCTGCTGTCCGACCAAAAAAAGCTGGAAGAACTGCGTAACGCCCCGGAGACGCAACAGCTATTCTCCATGCTGCAAAAGAGCACCGGCGGCGACCTGGAACAGGCGGCCAACCATGCCGCTCAGGGGGATTCCGCTTCCCTGGTCTCCGCCATTCGCAAGCTGATGCGGGACCCGGAAGGGGCCAAACTCATGGAGAAGATGAAACAACATCTCAACCAATAGCCACAAACAGGAGGGGGAGCCAATGGCGGAATGGGAAGAAAAACTGGAGGGGATTTTGTCCAATCCCCAGGCCATGGAACAGATCATGTCTCTGGCCAAATCTCTGGAAGGGGGCGAGAATTCCGCCTCTCCATCCGCTTCCGCTCCGGCCCCTTCCCCGCCCTCTGCCCCCTCTGATCTGTCTGGGCTCTTGGGGAGTGTGGGGCAGCTGGACCCTAAAATGTTGTCCACGGCCGCCAAGCTCTTCTCTCAAATGGGTAGACAGGACGATCGGCGCACCGCTCTGCTCCAGGCCCTGCGGCCCTTTGTGAAACCGGAGCGGTACGCCAAGCTGGACAAAGCCATCCAAATCGCCAAACTCTCGGTGCTCATCCGCAGCGGACTGGAGCTATTCCGAGCAAAGGAGGATGACCATGTATAGCCACTACTTACACGATGACGATTGGATGGTGTTGGACGATCAGCCTGCCCAGGAGCCGCCCCACAGCCAGCCAACGCCCCCGGCCAACAACGCCATCTTTCGGGAGGTGTCCGGGGGCCTGACGCAGCTATTAGACGGGCTTGGAAAGCATTTCTCCCTGGAAAACATCGACACGGGCGACATTCTCCTGGTGCTCATCCTGCTGTTTCTCTTTTTAGAGGGGGATAACCTGGAACTGGTCATCACCTTAGGACTCATGCTGCTGTTGGGTCTGGGGGGCGATGAGGAAAAATCATAACCCTTTAGGGGGCCACAAAGCCCACCTTTTTATACACCTTCCGCAGGGTCTTCTGGGCCACGCGGGAGGCTTTTTCTGCGCCGTCACGGTAAACGCTCTCCAAATAGGCCTTGTCCTTCATGATGCGGGTGGCCTCCTCCCGGATGGGACGCAGGCACTCCACCACGGCCTCACCCACAGCGGGCTTAAAGACGCCGTAGCCCTGTCCGTCAAACTCCTGCTCGATCTCCTGGAAGGTCTTACCCGTCACGGAGGAGTAAATGGTCATCAGGTTGGCCACACCGGGCTTGTGCTCGGGGTCATAGCGCACACAGTTCTCCCGATCGCTGTCGGTGATGGCACGCTTAAACTGCTTCATGATGACGGTGGGGTCATCCATCAAGCACACCCGTCCGGTGTCCTCATTCTCCGACTTGGACATTTTGGAGTCGGGGTTGGTCAGGGACATGATGCGGGCGCCCACCTTGGGAATATAGGGCTCGGGCATCTTAAACACATCTCCATAAATGCCGTTGAAGCGCTGGACAATGTTGCGGGTCAGCTCCACGTGCTGCTTCTGGTCCTCTCCCACGGGCACGTAGTCGGGCTGATAGAGGAGAATGTCCGCAGCCATGAGAGAGGGATAGGTGAAGAGGCCACCGTTGATATTGTCCGCATTCTTGGCAGACTTATCCTTAAACTGGGTCATACGAGACAGCTCGCCAAACATGGCATAGCAGTTGAGCACCCAGCCCAGCTCGGCATGCTGGTGGACATGGGACTGGATGAACAGGGTGTTCTTCTCCGGGTCCAGACCACAGGCGATATACTGGGCCAGCTGCTCCAGAGTGCGCCGACGCAGATCAGCGGGGTTCTGACGCACGGTGATGGAGTGCAGGTCTGCCATGAAGTAGTAACAATCATATTCTTCAGCTCGGGCTGCCCAATTCTTAATGGCGCCCAAATAGGAGCCCAGGGTCAAATCCCCGCTGGGCTTAATACCGGAGAGCATGACTTTCTTTTCCGTTTGCTGTTGCATATGCTTCACAACCTTTGCTATTTTTCCCAATCAGCCGCCCGTATTGGGCATAAATGGGCCTGATTTTAGCCCTTTGCTGTCTTCCACACATTATACCACATCCCTGTAAGGGCTGCAACCAGCGGGTGTAATTACTACAATTTGTTTCCACATCCTTAAGAATTCTTAAGAAAAGACCCATGGCAGTATTAAAATTTATCCCCCATACTATGACACATGTAGGGGGCTGTTCCCCCTGACACCTCATAGGAGACAGATACGCTATGACGAATATTTTGGAATACCTGGAACGCAGCGCACAGCTGTACCCTGAAAAACCGGCTCTGGTGGACGAGCGGCAGTCGATTACCTTCACCCAAGCGCTGGAGGACAGCCGACGGGTTGGTTCCTCCCTGGCCCTCTCCCTGGCCAAAGGACAGCCTGTGGCTGTCTATATGGAAAAGAGCGTCGAAAACCTCTGCGCCTTCTGGGGCATTGTGTATGCCGGCGGTTTTTACGTATCCTTTAATACCCAGCTTCCCACTTCCCGGCTCCAGCAAATGCAGTCGGTGTTGCAGGCGCCCTTTGTCATCACCGACGAGGAGCACCGGGCAGCTCTGGAAGAGGTATTTCCGCCTCACCGCATCCTGCTCTATCAGGACCTGGTGAAAAGCGCTGTGGACCGTGCCCTGCTGGCCCAAATCCGGCAGCGCCATGTGGACACCGACCCCCTCTATGCCAACTTCACCTCCGGCTCTACCGGGGTGCCCAAGGCTGTGGTGGTGGGCCATCGCTCTACCCTGGATTTCATTGACCACTTCTGCCCCATCTTCTCCATTACCCAGAAGGACGTCATTGCCAACCAGGCCCCCTTTGACTTTGACGTATCGGTGAAGGACATCTACTCTGCCCTGGCCACCGGCGCCACCTTGGTGTTGGTGCCCCGCCCCCTGTTCTCCCAGCCTCAGCAGTTGCTGGATTTCCTGTGTGAACACCGGGCCACCACCTTGATCTGGGCGGTATCGGCTCTGTGCTTAATCACCACTGTCCACGGTCTGGACTATCGCACACCGGAGACGGTGAACAAGGTGCTGTTCAGCGGCGAGGTAATGCCCGCCAAGCACCTGAAGATCTGGATGGAGCACTTGCCCCGCGCCCAATTTGTCAATCTGTACGGCCCCACCGAGATCACCTGTAACTGTACATACCACATCATTGACCGGGAGCGGTCCTATCCCGACGGCATTCCCATGGGACAAGCGTTCCCCAACGAGGACGTGTTCCTGCTGGACGGAGATGACCAGCTGGTCACGTCTCCCAATGTGGTGGGCGAGGTGTGTGTGCGAGGCTCGGCCCTGGCCCTAGGCTACTACCGCAACCCGGACCAGACGGCCGCCGCCTTCCCCAACAATCCTCTCAACCCATGCTATCCCGAGCGCATCTACCGCACTGGCGACTTGGCCCGGTACTCCACCCTGGGAGAACTGCACTTCTGCGGCCGCAAGGACTTCCAGATCAAGCACATGGGCCACCGCATCGAGCTGGAAGAGATTGAGCGGGCCGTGTCCAACCTCCCTGGTGTACATCGGTGCTGCTGTGTGTTCCACAGCGAAAAGCATCGGCTGTATGCCTTCTATCAGGGTGATCTCACCTCCAAGGAGCTGCGCTTACAGCTGCTTCCCACCCTTCCCCCGTATATGATTCCCAATGTGTTCCGTCAGGTGGACCAGTTCCCCCTGAACAAGAACGGAAAAATTGACCGCACATTACTGATGAAAGGAGCTGGTAGCCGTGGATGATATCGCTGTGCAATCCCTGCTCACGCAATATGCCACCCCCCTGTACCTGTTTGACGGGGAGACGCTGCAACAGCGGGTTTCCTACCTGCGTTCCAAATTGCCCTCTGGGGTAGGTCTGTGCTACGCCATCAAGGCAAATCCCTTCCTGGCCGGGTACCTCTCTCCTCTGGTGGAGCGGCTGGAGCTGTGCTCACCCGGTGAGTACCGCATCTGTGCCCAACAGGGCCTGCCCCTGTCCCAGTTTGTGGTGTCTGGGGTGTACAAGACCCCGGAGTTCATCCAGGAAATCCTGCCCAACTCTCCGGCCATCTTTACGGTGGAGTCCAGGGAGCAGTTCCGCCTCATCCATCGCACCGCCCAGGACAGCGGTTCCCCGGTTTCCCTGCTGCTGCGTCTGACCAGCGGCAACCAGTTTGGTCTGGAAAAGGACGAGATCATCGACATTCTCACCCAGCACCAGAATGATCCGCTGCTCCACTTCAAGGGCATCCAGTACTTCTCCGGCACCCAGAAGACCTCGGTGAAGCGTCTGACCCGGGAGCTGTCCACGGTGGACGAGTTTTTGCAGACTCTGGAGCAGCTGCTGGGCCATCCCATGGAAGAATTGGAGTTTGGCCCCGGATTCCCGGTGAGTTACTACGCTGAGGACGATTTCCCAGAGGACGAGTACCTGGAGCAATTTGCCCAGCTGCTACAAACTATGACCTTCTCCGGCACCATCACCCTGGAGCTGGGCCGGAGCCTGGCCGCCCACTGTGGCACCTACTTCACCCGGGTGGTAGACGCCAAGTGCAACCACAAGCAGAACTACGCCATTGTAGACGGCGGAATGCACCAGCTGGTGTACTACGGCCAGTCCATGGCCATGAAGCTGCCCCCCATCCGCCACTACACCCACCATTCCCCGGGAAATGTGGAGCCATGGAACATCTGTGGCTCTCTATGCACCATCAATGACATTCTGGTCAAGCAGCTGCCCCTCCCCTCCCTCCACGTGGGAGATGTGCTGGCCTTTGAGCGCACGGGGGCCTACTGCATGACCGAGGGTATTTCCCTATTCCTCAGCCGGGACCTGCCCGCCGTGCTGTACCGCCATCCAGACGGACAGGTGGACGAGCTGCGCTCCCACTTTGAAACCTACCATCTCAATACATCAAATCTACAGAAATGAGGTAATTATCATGGAACAACTGCTGGAAATCTTGGAGGAAATTCGCCCCGACCTGGACTTTGCTAACTGCCAGGACCTCATTGATGGGCACCACCTGAACTCTCTGGACATCATCTCCATCGTGGCCGAGCTGGAGGACGCCTTTGACATCACCGTTCCCACCGTGGAAGTCATTCCCCACAACTTCAACTCTGCCCAAAACCTCTGGGCTATGATTCAACGTCTCCAAGAGGAGGGATAACATGGCCTCCTACTTCTCCCCCCAGTACCTGGCCGTCCTGCTCCCTGCTACGGTGGGGCTCTATGCCATCACACCGCAACGGGCGCGCCGCGTGATCTTGCTGCTGGCCAGCTATGCGTTCTTCTGGGCGGTGAGCGGGTCGCTGATTGTCTATTTACTCTTTTCCACTCTGTCCATTCACCACCTGGGGCTGTGGTTGGAACTGACCGCACGCAACGGGAAGGAAAAGCTGGCGCTGGCGGAGTCGGACCAACGGAAAGCCATCCGTGCTGGCATTCAGCGGCAACAGCGGGGCATCATCCTGCTGGCGGTGGTCATTCACATCGGCCTGCTCCTCACCCTCAAGTACAGCCACTTCTTCCTCAGCAACGGAAACGCCCTGCTGCGCTTCCTCCACATGCCCGCCATTCTTCCGGTGCCCTCCTTCTTGCTCCCCATCGGCATCTCCTTCTACACCCTCCAGGCTGTGTCCTACCTGATTGACGTGTATCGGGGCAAGATTCAGGCCGACCACAATCTCTTCCGCCTGGCTCTGTTCCTGGGGTTCTTCCCCCAGATGATGGAGGGCCCCATTTGCCGCTATGAGCAGACCGCCCAGCGGCTGTGGGAGGCGCCCCCCATGTGCTGGAACAACTTCCTGCTGGGTGGTCAGCGCATCCTGTGGGGCATCATCAAGAAGATGGTGGTGGCGGACCGACTGAACATCTTCATTCTCAACGTCTTTTCCGACTACGACCAGTACAACGGCTCCATCATCGCCGTGGCCGCCATCTGCTACACCATTCAGCTGTACATGGACTTCTCCGGCACCATCGACGTGGCTCTGGGCAGCGCCCAGCTCTTCGGGGTCGCCCTGCCGGAAAACTTCCAGCGCCCCTTCTTCTCCCGTACTATCTCGGAGTTCTGGCAGCGGTGGCACATCACCCTGGGTACCTGGTTCAAGGACTACATCTTCTACCCGGTGAGCATGTCCAAGCCCATGAAGAAGCTCACCTCCAAGGCCAGAAAGCGCTTCGGTCCCCGTTACGGCCCCATTCTCACCAGCAGCGTGGCGCTGTTGTGTGTCTGGCTGTGTAACGGCCTATGGCACGGTTCGGCCTGGAACTACATCTTCTTCGGCCTGTACCATTTCGCCCTGATCTTTGCTGGAAATCTGGTGCAACCTCTGGTCCTCACCGTCACCGAGCGGCTCCACATTGACCGCAACCACATCGCTTACCGGCTCATGCAGACCCTTAGAACCTGTGTGCTGGTGTGCATCGGTGAGCTGTTCTTCCGGGCGGAGGGCCTGAAGAACGGCCTGAAAATGGCCTGGCGCATAGTGACCGACTGGTCCTTCTCTCCCATCCTCAAGGGCAACCTCTTTGCCTACGGCATTGACGGCCCCGACACCGTTCTGGTGGCGCTCTTCCTGGTATTTCTGCTGGTTGTGGGCATTATGCAGGAGCGGGGCGTCAAGTTGGGTGAGACCCTGGTGTCCAAGTCCTGGCCGGTGCGCATTGCCGTGTATTATGCGGCCATCTGCTTCCTGGTCATCTTCGGTGCCTACGGTATCGGCTACATCCCTGTTGACCCCATCTATGCAGGCTTTTAATCGGAGGTAATCTCATGGTAAAAATCGCAAAAACCCTCTTGGGCCTTGCCGCCTTTGCCCTGGGGCTTCTGGTAATCCTCTACGGCCTGTCCTTTCTCTTCATTCCCAAGAATAACACCAAGGACGCCGGTATGGAGGAGGTCATCGCCAACGGCATCCAGGGTGAGCCCGAAAATTCCATTGACGTGGTAGTGGTGGGAGACAGCGAGTCTTACTTCTCCATCTCCCCCCTGCTCATTTGGAAAGACACCGGATACACCAGCTACGTATGCGGCAGCGGCCGCCAGTATCTCTCCTACAGCAAGACCCTGTTGGAGCGTGCTTTTGAGACCCAGTCCCCCAAGCTGGTGATTCTGGAAACCCTGTGTATCTACCGTCAAATTCCGGCTAAAACCGTGGTGATGGATGAGGTATCCCGGTACCTGCCCATCCTCCGCTACCACGACCGCTGGAAGACCATGACCCGGGAGGATTTCAGCCCCACCGACGGCAACAGCTACACCACGCCCTATAAGGGATACCGCCTGAGCAGTGCAGCCAGCAGTGCAGATGCCACCAACTATATGGCCTACACGGATAAAACTGCATCCATTCCCGTGCTCAATCGGCTGTTGGTGGAGCAGATTCAGGAGCTGTGTGAGGAACACGGCGCCAAGCTGCTGTTGCTGAGTACCCCCAGCACCGTCAACTGGAACTATCAGCGCCACAACGGCATTCAGGAGCTGGCGGACGAGCTGGGCCTGGAATACATCGACCTGAACACCAGGACCCAGGAGGTTCCCATCGACTGGTCCAAAGACACCTTTGACCGGGGCGATCACTTGAATCACACCGGAACGGTCAAAGTCTCTCAATTCCTGGCCAAATACCTGGAAGGGACCCAGATGTTCTCTGATCGCCGGGGAGACAGCAAATATGCCAGCTGGAATACTCTCCTTCAAGATTACGAGGCGGAAGTGGCCAAAGCCTCCTAAATACACAAATGTCCTCCTGATTGGCAGGAGGACATTTGTGCGTGTCGAAAAAGTTCGACACGCTTCTCGAAAATGCCAGCATTTTCTCGAGAAGTTGCAGCCCGCTGCATGCAGCCTTGGGTCAAAGGGCGACCCAAGACCACACTGGCGGGCTGAGAAGTGTTTTTTCCGATGCGCATGTCCCCGAAAAAAACAGATTTTGATTTATTTTCCCGCCCCCGGGCGGGAAAACTCTGCCGAGGGCTTTTTATGGTGCAAGACGATGTGTTTTTCTTGCATGAATATGAGGTTATTGACAGCCTGTCCTTTCCTACAAAAATCCCCTGTCGTTTTAGACAGGGGATTTGAATTACCGCCGGCTTCTGGAACCCAGAAAGCGCAGGAGATACAAAAACAGGTTGATGAAATCCAAATACAGCTGGAGAGCGGAGTAAATCGAGGCCCGCTCCAGCAGCGCCACATCATGGCTGAAATACTCGTAGTTCTTTTTGATCTTCTGGGTGTCATAGGCGGTGGCACACAGGAAAATCACAAGCCCCACCATACAAACCAGACGATCCAGCGCACGGATATCAAAGAGCATCAGCACCAAACCGCTGATGACCAGGAAGATGAGCCCGCCAAAAATCAGAGGACGCAGTCGGGACAGGTCCGTGTGGGTAAATCGGCCATACAGGGCAAAGCCACCGAAAAAGAGGGCAGTCAACCCAAAGACCAAAATCAACGCCGCCACATCAAAGGCCACAAAATAGACGGAGAACACCACGCCATTGAGAATGGAGTAGATGAAAAACAGGCCTCTGCTCACATGCACCGACTGCTTATGCAGGCGGGCGGAGAAGACCAAAACCACGGCGATTTCCGCCACCAGCAGGATCATCAAAATGGAGGGCGTGGTCATCAGCAGCCGTATCACCAGGCCGCTGGCAGCCATGTACCAGGCCAGCGCAAAAGTGACCATGAGCCCCAGGAACATCCAGCCAAAGGTGCGGGAAATATAGCGGTTGAGAGTCAGCCCTCCGGCTGCATAGCTGCTGTCAAATTCGCCAGGGTTAAAAGAACCATACTGTTTCATATCAGGTCTCCCGATCCACTTGTTTCATGGTTTTCAAATTTCCAATTTTCAAACTGCGGCGATCCAGCTCGGCCATCACATCCTCCAGAGGGATGTTCTGCTGGGCCATCATCACCATCAGGTGATAGATGAGGTCGGAAATCTCGCCCACGGTGTCCTCTTTGACTCCGTTTTTGGCGGCGATGATGGTCTCCGCACACTCCTCCCCCACCTTTTTGAGGATCTTATCCAGCCCCTTGTCAAACAGGTAGCAGGTGTAGGAGCCCTCCTGGGGATTGGCCTTGCGGTCCAGAACCACCGAGTACAGGCTCTGCATGGTATCGTTCATGGGAATCCTCTCCTTATCGTATTCCATGGTACAGGTTGATTATACTTCAATTTCCCGGAAAAAACAACTGGTGGCCCCGGTGTGACAGGTGGGGCCTTTGGGGGTACACAGATACAGCAGGGTATCGGTATCGCAGTCGGTAAATATCTCGTTGACGCAGAGAAAATGCCCGCTGCTCTCCCCCTTGTTCCACAGTTTTTGGCGGCTGCGGCTCCAGAACCAGGCGGTTTTGGTCTCCAAAGTCTTCTCCACCGCCTCCCGGTTGGTAAAGCCCAGCATCAGCACCTGGCGGCTGTCCGAATCCTGGATGATCACCGGAATGAGGTCTGACTTTTGAAAGAGCAAATCCAAATCAAACATGGCCCTCTCCCCTCTCTCGCACCGGGATATTCTGCTCCCGGAGATATTCTTTCACCTGGGGGACCGTGAGATCCCCAAAGTGGAACAGGCTGGCCGCCAAGGCGGCGTCGCACCCGGTCTCCTCAAAGACCTGAGCGAAGTGGCTCAGCTCCCCACAGCCCCCTGAGGCAATCACCGGGATGGTCACGGCGCTGGTCACCGCCCGGGTCAGCTCCAGGTCGAACCCCGCCTTGGTGCCGTCGGCATCCATGGAGGTGAGGAGGATTTCTCCCGCTCCCAGCTTCTGGCCCCGTTTGGCCCACTCCACGGCGTCCAGTCCGGTGGGAATGCGGCCGCCCGCCACCATCACCTCAAACCAGCCGTCTTCCCGGCGCTTGGCGTCAATGGCCAGCACTACGCACTGAGAGCCAAAGAGCTGAGCGGCATCGGCAATGAGCTGAGGATTCTTCACCGCCGAGGAGTTGACGGAAATCTTGTCCGCCCCCGCCCGCAGCAGGCGGCGAAAATCCTCCACCGTACGGATGCCGCCTCCCACGGTGAGGGGGACAAACACCTGGCTGGCGGTGCGCTCCACCACGTCCTCCACGGTGTCCCGGGCGTCGCTGGTGGCGGTGATGTCCAGAAAGACAATCTCATCCGCCCCCTGGTCTGAGTAGTACCGGGCCAGCTCCACCGGGTCCCCGGCGTCCCGGATGTTGACGAAGTTGACCCCCTTCACCACCCGTCCGTCCCGGACGTCCAGACAGGGGATGATGCGTTTGGCTAGCATTGCACACCACCGTCCTTCACCGCCTGGGCCAGGTCGATGGCCCCAGCGTAGTAGGCTTTTCCAATGATGGCCCCGTATACCCCCATACGCTCCAGGTCCACGATGTCCTGGTTGCAGGACACCCCACCAGAGGCAATGAGCTGACAGGAAACCGCTTTCTGCAGCTGTTGCAGGCGGCCAAAAGAGGGGCCGGACAGCATGCCATCGGTCTCAATATCGGTGAAAATGATGATTTTAACCCCCAGGCGGTCCATCTGTCGGGCAAAGTCCAGATAGTCCAGCCCGGAGTCCACCTCCCAGCCAGCGGTCTTCACCTTGCCGTCTCGGGCGTCAATGCCCACGGCGATGCGGTCGGCCCCATAGGTGGCGATGGCCTGGGCCACCAGCTCCGGATTGGAGACGGCGGCGGACCCGATCACCGCCCGGGTCACCCCCAGGGCAAACACGGCTTTCAGGTCTTCCATAGAGCGGATGCCGCCCCCCAGCTCCACCTGGAGCCCCAGGGTTGCCACCGCCTGCACCAGCTGGGCATTGCGGCGCACACCGTCCCGGGCCCCGTCCAGGTCCACCATGTGAATCCAGGTTGCTCCGGCCTCCTGAAAGGCCCGAGCCACCGTCACCGGGTCGGTGGCCACTTGGTGCACCGTGTCAAAGCTGCCTTTGTAGAGCCGTACCACGGCCCCGTCCTTCAAATCAATGGCTGGTAATATGATCATGGGTTCATCGCTCCAAAATTCTTTAGGATTTCCAGGCCCACATCCCCGCTCTTCTCCGGGTGGAACTGGGTGCCGAAAAAGTTGCCATTTTGCACGGCGGCCACCACCTCCATGCCGTAGTCCGTGGTGGCAATCACCTGACTGGGATTGGCTGCCCGCCCGGAAAAAGAGTGGACAAAGTACACCCAGGCCCCTTCATTCAGCCCTCGGAACAAAGGCGAGGGGTTGGGAAAGGATAAGCTGTTCCAGCCGATGTGGGGCAGCTTATAGGAGGTCTCCATGCGCTGGACCGTGCCGGAGATGACCCCCAAGCCGGAACAGGCCTCCCCTTCCTCTCCCTGGGCAAAGAGCAGCTGCATCCCCAGGCAGATGCCCAGCACCGGCTTGTCCTGTCCCATGCGAAGGATAGCCTGGTCCAGCCCGGTCTGGCGCAGCTTGCGGGCGGCATCCGGGAAAGCACCCACGCCGGGGAGCAGAATGGAATTGGCCCGCTCCAGCTCCTGGGAGTCTCCGGTGATGCGGTTGTCAAGACCCACGTAGGTCAGGGCGTTGGAGACGCTTTTCAGGTTCCCCACCCCGTAGTCTACAATGGCGGTATAACTCATAGCGCTTCCTCGTTTCTTTAGAGTACCCCTTTGGTGGAGGTCACACCGCTGCCCACCACCTGGGCGGCCTCCTTCAGGGCCATTCCCAGGGATTTGTACAAGGCCTCGGTGATGTGGTGGGCGTTGTCCCCGTACTCGCAGGTCTGGTGGAGGGTAATGCCGCCGTGGACGGCGAAGGCCTGCATAAATTCCTTAGTCAGACAGCTGTCATAACCCCCGATCATGGGCTGGGGCATGTTCGCCTGGAACACCAGATAGGGGCGGTTGGAGCAGTCCAGCACCGTGCGGCACAGAGCCTCGTCCATGGGCACATAGGCGGTGCCAAAGCGGCGGATGCCGTTTTTATTTCCCAGGGCCTGGCGAAAGGCCTGGCCCAGCACGATGCCCGTGTCCTCCACGGTGTGGTGGCCGTCCACGTACAGGTCCCCCTCCACCCGGAGGGTGAGCCCCCACCCGGCGTAAAAGGCCAGAGCGGTGAGCATATGGTCAAAAAATCCGATGCCCGTGGACACGGACACCGCTCCCCCCTCCAGGCAGAGGGAGAGGGAAATGTCCGTCTCCTTGGTCTTTCGGCTGATTTCTGCGCATCTCATGGGTCAGCCCTCCTTTGCAAAGCGCACCTGGATGGAGTTGGCGTGGGCGGTGAGGTGCTCGGACTGGGCCAGGGTGATGATCTCATCCTTCACCCGCTCCAGGTCCTCCCGGCCATACTCCAGCACGCTGGTCTTTTTCACAAAGGAGTCCACCGACAAGGGGGAGAAGAACCGGGCGGTGCCGCTGGTGGGCAGCACGTGGTCCGGCCCTGCCATGTAGTCCCCCAGAGGCTCCGGGGTATTGCCGCCCAGGAAGATGGCCCCGGCGTTGTGCACCAGCTCCAGCACTCGGCGGGGGTCCTCTGTGACGATCTCCATGTGCTCCGGGGCCACCTGATCGGCCAGCTTTGCACAGGTCTCCAAGTCGGGGCAAACAATGGCGCAGCCGAAGTCCCGCAGAGACTGCTCCATGATCTCCCGGCGACTTAAATAGCCCAGCTGACGGGTGATCTCTTTTTGCACCGCCTGAGCCAGCTCCATGCTATCCGTGAGGAGCACCGCCGAGGCCAGAGGGTCGTGCTCGGCCTGGCTGAGCAGGTCGGCAGCCATGTGGCAGGGGTTGGCGGTTTGATCGGCGATAACCAGCACCTCGGAGGGACCCGCCACCATGTCAATGTCCAGATTTCCGTAGGCCATGCGTTTGGCCTCCGCCACAAACGCGTTGCCCGGGCCCACCAGCTTGTCCACCCGGGGGATGAAGCCCGCCCCATAGGTGAGGGCGGCTACGGCCTGAGCGCCGCCCACAGCGATGCATCGGTCCACACCTGCCACCCAGGCGGCGGCCAGTACCACGTCGCTGAGGTTTTCCGTGGGCGGGGTGACCATGATAACCTCTTCCACCCCCGCCACTTTGGCGGGAATCACATTCATAAGCACCGAGCTGGGGTAGGCGGCACGGCCACCGGGGACGTACACCCCCACCCGCTGCAAGGGGCGGACCAGCCGCCCCACCTTACCCCCGCTGGGGCTGTCCCACAGACGAAGGCCCATCTGCACTTCGCTTAAAAGCTCCTGCTGATAGGCCCGGATGTGCTGGGCGCTGCGCTGGAGGGCAGCCAGCAGGTCCGGGGCAATCCGCCCCGCCGCCTGCTCCAGCTCCTCCATGGACACCTCTCGGGGCGGGTTTTGGTCAAATTTCACGGAGTACTCCTCCACCGCATCGTAACCCCTGGCCCGCACATCCTCCATAATAGCCGCCACACTGCGCTGAATCTCCGCCCCCGTCTGGGCGGCACGGGAGCGCATGGACGCCAATTTCTCCTGTTCTCGGCCTTCTCCGGCCACCACCAATTCCAACATATCCGTCTCCCCTTTTCTCTCAAGTGCCGGACAGGTTGGCCTGGCACTGCTGGATGAAGTCTAAAATCTCCTGTTTGTGTAGCTTCATGCTGGCGGTATTCACAATGAGCCGGGCAGACACCTGGGCCACATCCTCGATGGGGGTGAGGCCATTCTCTTTCAGGGTGGCCCCCGTCTCCACGATATCCACGATGCCGTCAGCCAGCCCCAAGATGGGAGCCAGCTCCACGCTGCCCTCAATCTTGATAATGTCCACGTCCATCCCCTTGCGCTCAAAGAACGCCCGGGTGACAGCGGGGTACTTGGAGGCCACTCGGCGGGTCTTATAGGTGGCGTAGAAGTCGGTGCCCTCTTTCACGGCCAGGGCAAACCGACACCGCCCAAAGCCCAGGTCCAGAACCTCGTAGAAGGCGCCCCCCTTTTCCAGAATGGTGTCCTTGCCCACAATACCCAAATCACACACCCCGTGCTCCACATAGGTGATGACATCGGGGGCCTTGGCCAGCACTGCATCCAAGGGGTAGTTGGGTACCGAGTGGATGAGCCGTCGTCCGGGATGCCGGATGGGGGTGCAGTCCAGCCCCATCTTCTCAAACAGCTCCACGGATTTATCTTGCAGACGCCCCTTGGTCAGGGCGATTCTCAGTCGCTGACTCATACCTCCAACCACCTCTCTCCGGAATTGTCCAGGCACAGCACTTGCAAGGCACCCTTCTCACTGGCCAAATTCATGGTGCTGGACAGGGTACGGCAGGGGGACAGCTCACAGGTGCCGGCGGGCAGGCGGTCCATGACCTCCAGCGCCCGTCCCAGCATGCCACTCTCATAGTGGATGACGGTGCGCAACTGGGGCACCTCTACCTCCAGGCAGCCACCCACAGCGTCCACGTCCACGGCAAAGCCCGTGGCCTCTGCCCGTCTGCCGAACAGCTCCACCAGGTTGTCGTATCGGCCACCGGACAGCACCGGGGCCCCTGCCCCGTTGGCGTAGCCTCGGAACACCACGCCCGTATAGTAGTCAATCTGATGGACCAGACCGAGATCAAATTGCACCCAGTCGCCATACCCCGCCTGGCACAGCTCCCGGTACAAAAGCTCCAGATAGTCCAGGCTGGTACACGCCCCGGCCAGGGTCCGGGCCTCCTCCAACACCTCTGCCCCGCCGAATAGGTAAGGCAAGCGCCGGAGAGCGGCACAGTCGGGTTGGGCGGAGTAGGGCTCCAGGAAGTCATTGAGCACGGCGTAGTTCTTGCCCTCAATGAGCAGCCGCATCCGCTCCTGCTCCTCCTGGGGCATGTTCATGCGGCTGGCCAGGTCCTGATAAAAGCCCACATGGCCCACCTCGATGTGGAATCCGCTGAGGCCACAGGCCCGCAGGGCATCCACCGCCAGGGTAATCATCTCCAGGTCCGCTTTCATCCCCGTGGCACCCAGCATCTCCACGCCACACTGGGCAATCTCGCTGCTGCCACCCTCGTGGGCATTCCCAGAGCGGAACACGGTCTGATCGTAGTACAGCCGCTGGGGCAGCGGCAGGGTCTTCAGCTTGGTGGCCGCCAGCCGTGCAATGGGGGTGGTGGTGTCCGGGCGCATGACCATGATCTTGCCTGATCGGTCAATGATTTTCAGCATGGTCTCCTGGGGCAACGGGCTCCCCGAGTGGACAAACAGGTCATAAAACTCCACCTCGGGAGTGATGACCTCCGCATAGCCCCGGCGGCGGAACAAGTCCACCAGGGCACTCTGCACCTGACGCCGCTCCAGGCACTCGGCAAAGAGCCGGTCCCGGGTCCCCTCAGGGGTATTGAAGTGTATGTTCATGGTGTTTCCAGCCTTTCTTTAGCTCGCTAGTGTAGTGAATATACCACAGAATCGACCGATTGTCAACGGGGGGTATGACAAAGCCCCCTTGTGCAGGGGGCTTATATCATAGATCAAAAGAAAGAAAACTGGCTGCTGTCCGGCAGGTCGCCAAAGGCCCCCGCCTCTTTCAGCTGTTGCAGATGGGTGTTGGACACCTTGGTACAGGCCAGGGAGAACTCTTCAATGGAGATGAAGGTCTTCCCCTTCCGCTTCTCCATGATGTCCCAGCCCACGGTTTCACCCAGGCCAGCCACCGAAGTAAAGGGCGGGATGAGGGCGTTGCGCTCCTCGTCCACCAGGAAGTTGATGGCGTGGGAGCGGGAGATATCCATGCGGGCGAAGGTGAGGCCACGGAGATAGAACTCGTAGCACACTTCCAAGGTCACCAGCATATCCTCTTCCACCGCAGAGGGGCGATCTGCCTTGTCCTTGGCGTTTTTCTTGGCCTGAATCTCCTTCATCTTCTGCTTGACCACCTCAATGCCTCGGCACATATACTTCTCGTCGAAGGCCTTGGCTCGGATGGAAAAGTAGGCGGCGTAGAACGCCAGAGGCCGATGCACCTTATACCAGGCGATGCGGAAGGCCATCATCACGTAGGCTACGGCGTGAGCCTTGGGGAACAGGTAGGCGATCTTCTTACAGGAGTCAATGTACCACTGGGGCACCCCGTGCTCCTTCATCTCGTCCTCGGCCCCCTCGGGCAGACCTCTGCCCTTTCGCACCGACTCCATGATCTTAAAGGCCCGGGTGTCCTTGAAGCCCTTGGAGATGAGGAAGATCATAATATCGTCACGACAGCCGATGGCCTCGTTAACCTGGGCGGTGCCAGACGTGATGAGGTCCTTGGCGTTGCCCAGCCACACGTCGGTGCCGTGGGAGAAGCCAGACAGACGCACCAGAATGTCGAACTGGTTGGGGTGGGTGTCCTCCAGCATACCACGCACGAAGGAGGTACCGAACTCGGGGATGGCCACCGCTCCGGTGGGGCCCAGGATGGGGTCATCCATGAATCCTAGCTTCTCAGAAGTAGTGAACAGACTCATGGTGTCCGAGTCGTCCAAGGGAATTTTCTGGGGGTCCACCTTGGTGATGTCCTGGAGCATACGAATCATGGACGGGTCATCGTGGCCCAGCATGTCCAGCTTCAAGAGGTTGGACTCCATGGAGTGATATTCGAAATGGGTGGTGATGATGTCCGAGTCCTTGTCATCCGCTGGGTGCTGCACCGGACAGAAGTCGTAGATTTCCTTGTCCTGGGGGATAACCACCATACCGCCGGGGTGCTGTCCGGTGGTGCGCTTGACCCCCATACACCCACGGGCCAGGCGCAGCACCTCAGCAAAGGGCACGTTGTAGCGGCCCACCCGCTCCAAGTACTTGCGCACGTAGCCGATGGCGGTCTTCTCGGCCACCGTGCCGATGGTGCCCGCTCGGAACACGTGGTTGCTGCCGAAGAGCTCAAAGGTGTACTTGTGGGCGCTGGACTGGTACTCGCCGGAGAAGTTCAGGTCGATATCTGGCACCTTGTCGCCGCCGAAGCCCAGGAAGGTCTCGAAGGGGATGTTGAAGCCGTCCTTGGCGTAGTCCGCCCCGCACACCGGGCACTTCATGTCCGGCATATCGGCGCCGCAGCCGTAGCCGTGCTCCACGGCGTAGTCGAAGTCGGAGTGCTTGCAGTTGGGGCAGCGGTAGTGGGCGGGCAGCGAGTTTACCTCAGTGATGCCCGACATGAAGGCCACCAGGGAGGACCCCACCGAACCACGTGAGCCCACCAGGTAGCCGTGCTCCAGGGAGTTCTGCACCAACTTCTGGGCGGACATGTAGATGACGTCGTAGTGACAGCCGATGATATCTTTCAGCTCAGCGTTGATGCGGTCCACCACGATCTGGGGCGGGTTCTCTCCATACAGGGCGTGGGCCTTGCCCCACACCAGGTCCTTCAGCTCCCCCTCGGAGTTTTCCAGCTTGGGGGTAAACAGGCCGTCGGGCAGAGGCCGCACGTTGTCGCACCAGGAGGCCACCAGAGCCGGGCTCTCTATAACCACCTCATGGGCGGTCTCTGCCCCCAGATAGGCAAACTCTTTCAGCATCTCGTCGGTGGTGCGGAAATACAGGGGGTTCTCGCTGTCGGCGTCGTCAAACTCCTTGGCAGCCAGAAGGATGTGGCGGTAGATCTCCTCCTCCGGGTCGGTAAAGTGGACATCGCCCGTGGCGCACACCGGCTTACCCAGCTTGTGGCCCAGCTCCACGATCTTCCGGTTGAAGTTGCGCAGGTCCTCCAGGGACTGGGCAATGCGCCGTCCCTCCTTGTCCGGCCGGAGCATATAGGCGTTGTTGGACAGGGGCTGAATCTCCAGGTAGTCATACCAGGAGGCAATGCGCTCCAGCTCCCGGTCGTCCTTGCCGTCCACCACAGCCCGGAACAGCTCTCCCGCCTCACAGGCGGAGCCCACAATGAGCCCTTCCCGGTTCTCATTGATGATGGACTTGGGCATGATGGGGAAGCGATTGAAGTGCTCCAGGTGGGACAGGGACACCAGCTTGTAGAGGTTGCGCAGGCCGGTCTGGTTCTTGGCCAGCAAAATGAGGTGGTTGGCGCTGCGGCGTCCCCGTCCGCCCCGCTTCTTCCCTGCCAAGGCCCCGTTGATCTGGGACACTCGCTCCACCCCCAGTTCCCGGAGCATGGGAATCATGGCGGCGAAAATCTGGCCGCAGATGGCGGCGTCATCGTCTGCCCGGTGGTGGTGGAAGGGGGGCAATCCCAGGTGGGTGGACACGGTGTCCAGCTTGTGGTTGTTCAGCTGGGGACACAGGTACTGAGCCAAAATGAGGGTATCAAAATAGAGGGGGTCAAAGTCCCGGCCCGCTTTCTGGCAGTAGGCCCGGACAAAACCGGTATCAAACTCCGCATTGTGGGCCACCAGGGGGGTATCCCCAGCCCAAGCCAGGAAATCGGCCACCGCCTGGGCGGGCTTGGGGGCGCCCCGCACCATCTCGTCTGTAATACTGGTGAGGGATACTGTCTTGGGGCTCAAGGGGTGGCCGGGGTCTGCAAAGGTGGAGTAGTGCTCCAGCACCTCCGCCCCCCGCATGCGCACAGCGCCAATTTCAATGATGGCATCCGTGTTGGGGTCCAGTCCGGTGGTCTCCAGGTCAAAGGCGATAAACTCTCCATCCAGAGGCATATCCCCGGGGCCGTGCACCGACACCCGCTCGTCCACGTCGTTTTGATAGTAGGCCTCCACGCCGTAGAGCACCTTGATTTTCTCCCCTCGGCCCGAGGCGTTGTAGGCATCGGGGAAGGACTGCACCACACCGTGGTCGGTGATGGCAATGGCGGGGTGGCCCCACTCGATGGCCCGCTTGACAATGGCCTTGCCGTCACACAGAGCGTCCATCATGGACATCTTAGTGTGGAGGTGGAGCTCAATGCGCTTCTCCTCTGCGGTGTCCTTGCGCCCCTCGGGCATGGGCACCTCGTTGATGCCGTAGGGCTCCAGCACCATGTCGTTTTCAAAGCGGCTCACATTCAGCCGCCCCTGGACCTGGACCCGCTGGCCCTTTTTGATGCCCTTGACGATAGGGTTTGCCACCTCTCCCTCCAGGAACTGATTGACCCGGATGGAGCCGGTGTTGTCGGTGATATCAAAGCAGATCACCCACGCCTTGCGCTTGGGCAGTTCCCGGTGCTCCACGTTAAACACGGTGCCCTCCACCAGCACGCTGCCCATATCCAATTGCAGTTCCCCCAGGGGCACCGGCTTTTTCTTGCCATTGATCTTGCCGTAGAGCTGCTTGACCTTGGGCTTGCCGTGTCCGCCGCCGGGTATGCTCTGATTGAGCACCTTGCGGCGCATGGCCTCCAGCTGGGCGTACAGGTCCCCATCAGGGGCGGGCTGCGGTGCCGCTGGGGGCGTCTCCACCGCCACCGGGGCAGGCTGCGCCTCCGCCTGGGCGGCATGGAACTCCACCGCCGCCTGGTGCAGGTTGAAGGCCCGGGCCAAGCTCTGCTGGACCTGGTCCACCAGGTTGGGAGCCAATTGCTCCCCCTCCAGCTCCACCGTCATGGTGCGGGCCTGGCGATTCACCTTCACCCGGGTGGGGTAGGCTGCAAAAGAAGTCAATACCCCTTCGGGGAAGGGGTATTGACCAAAGGTCTCTTGAAATGTCACTTGCTTGTCTGACATGAAATGTACTCCTTGTCACAGGGTATCAATAAGGGCCATGAGACGGGGAATGAGCTGGTCCTCCGGGACCTTGTCCACAATCTCCCCATGGAGGAAGAGCACGCCCTCCCCCTTGCCTCCGGCGATGCCCACGTCGGCGTGGCGGGCCTCTCCAGGTCCGTTGACCACACACCCCATCACAGCCACGGTGATGGGCTTGTCCACGCCCTTCAAAAGCTCCTCCACCTTGTGGGCCATGGGGATAAGATCGATCTGGGTCCGGCCACAGGTAGGACAGGAGATGAGCTCGGGGCCGTCCTTACGCAGGCCCACCGCCTTGAGAATCTTCTTGGCCAACACGATCTCCTCCACCGGGTCGGCGGTGAGGGTGACTCGGAAGGTGTCGCCAATGCCCAGGCCCAGCAGGCCGCCGATGCCAGCGGCGGACTTGATGGAGCCAATGTCGGCAGTGCCCGCCTCGGTGACGCCCAGGTGCAGGGGGAAGTCATACTTCTGGGCCATGAGCTGATAGGCCCGCATGGTGGTGGGCACCGAGGAGGACTTCATGGAGATGCAGATGTCCTCAAAGCCGTACTTCTCCAGCAGGGCCACGTGGCCCAGGGCACTCTCCACCAGGGCCTCTGGGGTGGGGCCGCCGTATTTCTCCAGCAGGGGCTTCTCCAGAGAGCCGCCGTTGACGCCGATGCGGATGGGGATGCCCCGCTCCTTGCAGGCTTTGGCCACCGCTTCCACCCGGTCTTCCCCGCCAATGTTGCCGGGGTTGATGCGGATTTTATCAATGCCCCCCTCCACAGCGGTGAGGGCCAGCCGATAGTCGAAGTGGATGTCCGCCACCAGGGGCAGCGGGCTGCCCGCCTTCAAAGCGGCCACCGCCTGGGCGGCCCGCTCATCGGGGACGGCCACCCGGACGATCTCACAGCCAGCTGCCGCCAGGGCCCGAATCTGGGCCAGGGTGGCCTCCACGTCATGGGTGGGGGTGTTGGTCATGGATTGGATGGAGACGGGGGCGCCACCTCCGATGGCGACGTTCCCCACATGAATTTGTCGAGTCATGTAAGGTCACTTCCTTTACAGTATTTACACCACAATTTTCCACACATCCTGGAAGGCGATGAGAAGCATCACCACCAGCAGCAGCACCAGGACCACAGCATGGATATACCCCTCCAGCCGCTGGGGGATATGTCGCCGGAAGAAGAGGTACGAAATGGCGTTGAGCAGCACAAACAGCACTCGCCCGCCGTCCAGAGCGGGAATGGGCAGCATGTTCATCACAGCCAGGTTGACCGCAATGAGAGCCATGATATAGAACACATTCTGGACGCCCACCAAAATGGAGTCGGACTGGGTGCCCACCTCAGACACCACGTCCACCACGCCGATGACGCCAGACATCTGGTCCACGCCCACGCGGCCGGTGACCAGGTCTCCCAGGCTCATCCAGACGGTGCGCACAAAGTCAAAGGTCTGGGCGGTGGCCAGGTTCACCCTGCCCCAGATGGACAGATCGTCTACCTGCTCAAAGATCAGGCCAAACCCATAGGCGTCTTGACCGTCATACTGGTATTCAAAGCGCTCCATGGGCAGATCTTTGAGTACCACTTTCTCCCCGTCTCGCCGTACCGTCAGATCGATGCCATTGCCGTCGTTGCGGGAGAGGAAGGTGAGCACATCCTCATAGACCCAGATACCGTGGCCATCCACGGAGAGGATTTCATCCCCCACCATGAGCCCCGACTCCCCTTCCAGCTGGAATCCGTCGGCCAGCTGGGTAATGACAGGCACCCGCACTTGGGTCACGCCCATATACAGCACCAGGACGATGACCAGGCCCATGAGAAAGTTCATGAACGAGCCCGCACACAGGACGATGATTTTTTTCCAGGCGGGCTGGATGCTGAAGGCCCGCTCGTCCCCGGTGTCCTCGTCCTCCCCTTCCATGGCACAGTAGCCGCCAACGGGGAAAGCCCGCAGGGAGTACTGGGTCTCGCCACGGGTACGGCCCCACAGCGCCGGACCCATACCGATGGCAAATTCATTCACTCGGATTCCCAACAGCTTGGCAGTGATGAAGTGCCCGAACTCGTGAATGGCAATCATCACGCCGAAGATGAGAATTGCCAAGAGAATAAAGAAGATTCGCTCCACAGATATTCACCTCAGATTAACAAGTCACGGACTGCCTGCCGGGCGGCACGGTCTGCCTCCAGCACGTCCTCCAGGGTGTCGGCGGGTTTGGACGCCACCCGCTCCAACGCGCCCTCTACCAGCCGGGCAATGTCCAGGAAGGAGATCTTCTCCTCCAGGAACAGCTCCACTGCCACCTCGTTGGCCCCGTTGAGAATGGCCGTCGAGGTGCCGCCCTTCTGGGCGCACTCCAGAGCCAATCCCAGGCACCGGAAGGTGTCCGGGTCGGGCTTGGCGAAGGTCAGGGGCGGACAGGTAAGCAGGTCCAGCGGGGTGGCCGGGCCGGGGGTGCGCTCCGGCCAGGTCAAAGCGTACTGGATGGGCACCCGCATGTCTGCTGTGCCCAGTTGGGCCAGAATAGCACCGTCGTTGAACTCCACCAGAGAGTGGATGATGCTCTCCCGATGCACCACCACCTGAATCTGCTGGGGTGGCATGTGGTAGAGCCGCATGGCCTCGATAAACTCCAGGCCCTTGTTCATCAACGTGGCGGAGTCGATGGTGATTTTGGCTCCCATGGCCCAGTTGGGGTGGCGCAGCGCCTGGGCCCGGGTCACATGCTCCAGCTCCTCCTTCGTTTTGCCAAAGAAGGGGCCGCCGGAGGCGGTGATGATGAGGCGCTTCACCTCGCCCCGGTCCTTGCAGCCCTGGAGGCACTGGAAGATGGCGGAGTGCTCCGAGTCCACGGGGACGATCTCCGCCCCCTTCTCCTCTGCCCGGCGCATCACCAGGTCCCCGGCGCACACCAAGGTCTCCTTATTGGCCAGGGCAATGCGTTTGCCCTGGTCAATGGCGGCCAAGGTGGGCTCCAGTCCGGCAATCCCCACCACGGCGGTGACCACGGTGTCCGCCTGGGGCAGCGTGGCGGCCTCCATCAGGCCCTCCCGGCCTCCTACCACACGGATGGAAGTGTCAGCAAGGCGCTGTTTCAAATCCTGGGCAGCGGATTCGTCCACCGCCACCACCAGCTGGGGTTGGAACTGCCGGGCCTGCTGCTCGGCCAGCTCCACGCTGCGGTTTACGGTCAGAGCCGCCACCTGGTGGCCGCAGACCTGGGCCACGTCCAGGGTCTGCCGACCGATGGAGCCGGTGGAGCCTAAAATGGATAAGGTTCGTTTCATGTTATCCCTCGATTTCTATATCTGGTCCAGGCCATGGTCACAGCACGGGGATGGCCTGGAGGATGAAGAGCACCACAGGGGCACAGAAAATCATACTGTCAAACCGGTCCAGCATTCCCCCATGTCCAGGGAGCAGGTGCCCATAGTCCTTCACACCGAATTCCCGTTTGATGAAGGAGAAGGACAGGTCGCCCAGCTCGGTGGCCAGAGCGCCCACCAGTCCAGAGAGCACCAAGGGCAGGAAGTTGACCGGATTGTGGCTGATGGCCTGAATGACACCGCCATAGGCCAGAGCATAGAGCACGCCAAAGACGAAACCGCCGATGTAGCCCTCCAGACTCTTGTTGGGGCTGACCTTGGTGATGCCCCGGTGTTTGCCAAAAAACACGCCCACAAAGTAGGCCCCTGCGTCGGTGACAAAGGCCATAAGCACCGCAAAGAGCACCCAATACTCTCCATGGTCCATCCGTTTCAGCAAGACCAGAGCGGACAGGCCCAGAGGAATGAGGACACCGGAGAACAGGGTGAGCATCACATGGTAAAAGCCAATGGGTGCCGTCCCCTCGTCATAGGCCCGAATGGCGCACCAAAAGGACACGGCCATCACCACAAAGGTACACACGCTTACTGTGGTGGTTCCCTTCCCCATCCAGCAACCCAGGGGGATCAGAGCGGCAGAGAGCACCGCAACACAGGTCATCCAGGGGGAGACTTTATCCTCCCCTGCCGCCCGCAGCAGCTCAAAGGAAGCAGCGGCGGCAATGGCTGCCACCACAATGGACCAAATCAGGGGCGAGCTGGGCAGCATGGCCAGCAACAGCAGAGGGACCAACACCACTGCAACCGCAATTCGTACCAGCATCCCTTACACCCCTCCAAATCGCCGGGAGCGATTCTGAAAATCGGCAATTGCCCGCAGCAACTCCTCTTTGGTGAAGTCGGGCCACAGCACGTCGGTAAAGTAAAACTCGGAGTAGGCGGACTGCCACAGCAGGAAGTTGGAAATGCGCACCTCGCCGCTGGGACGAATCACCAGGTCCGGGTCGGGCACGCCGGCGGAGTAGAGCAGATCGCCCAGAGCCTCCTCAGTGAGATCCTCGGGATTCGCCTGCCCCTGCTGGCACCGACGGGCAAACTCCGTCGCCGCCCGGATGATCTCCGCCCGGCCGCCGTAGTTGAAGCAGATGTTCACCTGGCAGCCGTCATAGCCCTTGGAAATCTCCTCCGTCTGATGGCACAGGTCACGCAGCTTGGGACTCAGCGGAGACAGGTCTCCGAAAAAGGCCATTTTCACCTTGTCCTTGGCCATGGTCTCAATGGCCTCTTTGAGATACCGCTCCAACAGGCCCATGATGGAGGACACCTCATCCTCCGGCCGCTTCCAGTTCTCCGTGGAAAAGGCATACACCGTCAGGTACTCCAGCCCCAGCTCCTTGGCATAGGTGGCAATGGTGCGGAAGGTCTCCGCCCCAGCGGCGTGTCCCGCCTTGCGGGGCAGGCCCCGCTTTTTGGCCCACCGGCCGTTGCCGTCCATGATAATGGCGATATGCCGGGGCAAACGGCTCATATCTACCTGGGGCGCCTGGGTTTTACGATTAAATAACGCCATATTCACGCATCCTAATCTATTTCAAAGTATGGACATTCCATCCCAAAAATACAACACAAGCGGGGCGTACCTTCGCCCCGCTGGTATTGTATGGTACAACGGTGTCAATTACACCGCCATGAGCTCCTTTTCCTTCTCCGCGGTGAGAGCGTCGATCTCCTTGCACCGCTTGTCGGTGATGGCCTGAATCTCATCCTCGTAGTCCTTGTACTGGTCTTCGGTGATCTCAGACTTCTTCTTCAAATCCTTGAAGTGCTCCATGGCATCCCGGCGGATGTTGCGGATGGCAACCTTGCCGCTCTCGCCATACTTGCGCACCTGGCGGGTCAGCTCCATACGGCGCTCCTCGGTAAGCTGGGGGAAGGACAGGCGGATGACACGGCCGTCGTTCTGGGGGTTGATGCCCAGATCGGAGCACAGAATGGCCCGCTCAATCTCCTTAAGCAGGGAGCCGTCCCAGGGCTGGATGGCCAGGGTGCGGGGGTCGGGGGTGGAAATGCTGGCCACCTGCTGAATGGGGGTGGGAGTACCATAGTATTCCACCTGGATGCGGTCCAGAACACCCGCGTTGGCACGGCCAGCGCGGACACCGGCGAAATCGCTCTTGACCACCTCAATGGTCTTGACCATCTTTCCGTCAAAGGGCTTGCACAGTTCCGTCATGGTTCTTCCTCCTTAATCCTTTACAATGGTACCAATCTTCTCACCACGGGCCACGCGGAGAATGTTCTCCGGGTCCTTCAGGGCAAACAGGACCACGGGGATCTTGTTGTCCATGGACAGAGAGGTGGCTGTGGAGTCCATCACCTGCAGGTGCTGGGCCAGAATATCATCATAGGTAATGGTGTCGTACTTCACGGCGTTGGGGTCCAGATTGGGGTCGGCGGAGTACACGCCGTCCACATTCTTGGCCAGCAGAATGACGTCGGCGTCAATTTCAGCGGCCCGCAGCACAGCGGCAGTGTCGGTGGAGAAGAAGGGGTTGCCGGTACCACAACCGAAAATCACCACGCGGCCCTTCTCCAGGTGGCGGATGGCACGGGAGCGGATGTAGGGCTCGGCCATGGCCCGCATCTCAATGGCGGTCTGCACCCGCACGTCCACGCCCTTCTGCTCCAGGATATCAGCCAGGGCCAGACAATTAATGGTGGTGGCCAGCATACCCATGTGGTCGGCACGGGTGCGCTCCCGCATGCCCTTGCCGTCCTTCAGGCCGCGCCAGAAGTTGCCGCCGCCCACCACGACGCCGATCTCAATGCCAGCCTTGTTGCACCGGGCGATGGCATCGCACACGCTGTCAATCACATCAAAATCCAGCCCACGGCCAGCATCCCCGGCCAGAGCTTCACCACTGACCTTCAGCAGGACTCGTTTATACTTCCATTCATTCATGGGGTGATACCTCCGAATTTTGTTATCAGCCCTATTTTAATACAGAATCTCCTTCTTGCCTAGTGGGAAAATTAATTTTTTCCCAAATCTCCTGGTCTCTCCCCTGCATACCGCAAAACCCGGGGGGATACATATAGAATATAGGAGGGAATACTATGATCTGCAACATTTCGGACCTACAATATAAGGAAGTCATTGATATTGCCGACGGGACGCGGTACGGATACATCGGGGATGTGGAGATCGATGCCCAAAATGGCACCATTGAAAGCGTCATTATCTCGGGAAAACCCCGGTGGTTCGGCCTTCTGGGCCGGGAACCGGACACCGTGTTTCCCTGGTCCTCCATCACCCGATTCGGCGAGGACCTCATTTTGGTGGACGGTCGGCAGCGCCGTCAGGAGGCAAACCCCGACGCCAAGTCCCGGCATCCATAATTTTATCGCAAAAAGAAGAAAAAACCACTTGCATATCCCGGGATTCTATGATAGAATTTCAGGGCATTCCGCACGGGGGCGGATTTTTCGTCATGTGCTTTCCTTTGGAAGGTTGGCGCAAGAGATGAGGCTCCCGGAGGTAGTAACTAAATTTTAGGAGGAACTAAACAATGGCAGTCGTATCTATGAAGCAGCTGCTGGAGGCCGGCGTGCACTTCGGCCACCAGACCCGTCGGTGGAACCCCAAGATGGCCACCTACATCTACACCGAGCGCAATGGTATCTATATCATTGATCTGCAGAAGACCGTGAAGAAGCTGGAGGAGGCCTACTCCTTCGTGCGTGACATCGCCGCCAACGGCCAGTCCCTGCTCTTCGTGGGCACCAAGAAGCAGGCTCAGGAGGCCATCAAGGAAGAGGCTTCCCGCTGCGGTATGTACTACGTCAACGCCCGTTGGCTGGGCGGCATGATGACCAACTTCAAGACCATGCGCACCCGCGTGGACCGTCTGAACCAGCTCAAGAAGATGCAGGAGGACGGCACCTTCGACATGCTCCCCAAGAAGGAAGTCATGAAGCTGCTGGGCGAGATCGAGAAGCTGGAGAAGTACCTGGGCGGCGTCGTGGAGATGAAGAAGCTCCCCGGTGCTCTGTTCGTGGTTGACCCCCGCAAGGAGCGCAACGCCATCAACGAGGCCCGCAAGCTGAACATCCCCATCGTGGCTATCGTGGACACCAACTGCGATCCCGACGAGATCGACTACGTGATTCCCGGCAACGATGACGCTATCCGCGCCATCAAGCTCATCTCCTCTGTCATGGCCAACGCCGTGCAGGAGGGCCGCCAGGGTGTGGACGCTGCTCCCGCCGCTGAGGCTGCTGAGGCTCCCGCTGCTGAGTAATCAGTGATTGGTTGGCGCCCGTCCCGTCGGGCGGGCGCCAATTCGTTTATTTACAAATTTGGAGGGAATATACTATGGGTATTACCGCTAAGGACGTACAGAAGCTGCGCGAAATGACCGGCGTCGGCATGATGGACTGCAAGAAGGCTCTCACCGAGGCCGAGGGCGACATGGATAAGGCCATCGAGATCCTGCGTGAGAAGGGTCTGGCTGCTTCCGCCAAGAAGGCTGGCCGTATTGCCGCCGAGGGTATGGCTTACGCCGCTGTCATCGACGGCGTGGGCGTGGTGGTCGAGGTCAACGCCGAGACCGACTTCGTGGGCAAGAACGAGAAGTTCGTCAACTTCGTCAAGGGCGTGGCCGCCACTGTGGCTGCCTGCAACCCCGCCGACCTGGACGCTCTGATGGCCTGCAAGTACGACGGCACCGACCTGACCGTCCAGGAGCAGCAGCAGGAGATGGTTCTGGTCATCGGTGAGAACATCAAGGTCCGCCGCTTTGCCCGCTTCGCTGAGGGCTTCTGCGTGCCCTACATCCACGCTGGCGGCAAGATCGGCGTGCTGGTCTCCCTGAACGTGGAGGGCGACATCGACGCCACCGAGATCGGCAAGGACGTGGCCATGCAGATCGCTGCTCTGAACCCCCGCTTCTGGGACAAGAGCCAGGTCACCGAGGACGTGCTGGCCGAGGAGAAGAAGATCATGCTGGTGCAGATGGCCAACGATCCCAAGATGGCCAACAAGCCCGACCAGGTCAAGGAGAAGATCGTGGACGGCAAGCTCAACAAGTTCTACTCCGAGAACTGCCTGCTCCAGCAGGAGTTCGTCAAGGACGGCGACATGACTGTGGAGAAGTATATCGCTTCCGCTGCCAAGGCTCTGGGCGGCACCGTCACCTTCCGTGACGCCGTGCGCTTCGAGAAGGGCGAGGGCATCGAGAAGAAGCAGGAGAACTTCGCTGAGGAGATCGCCAAGCAGCTGGCTAAGTAATTTTATTTGCCAACCTTTTTCGGGGATGCAGGTTTCACCGCCTGCATCCCCTTTTCTTTTGTGCACTTCTTTACAAACCAGCGGGAATGGATTACAATGCTCTTAGAAGTATTGCATAGGAGGTGCTCTGGATGAAGCTCACATTTTTCGGTGCAGCCAAGGCCGTCACCGGCAGCTGCCACTGTGTGGAGTGCAACGGATACAAGGTGCTCATTGACTGCGGCTTGCAGCAGGGGCGGGATGAGATCGACAACACCCAGCTGGACTTCATGCCCAGCTACATTCAGGACGTCATTGTCACCCACGCCCACATTGACCACTCCGGCCGCATTCCCCTGCTCATCAAGCAGGGATTTGGCGGCAACATCTACTGCACCCGCCTCACCGCCCAACTTCTGGACATTATGCTGCGGGATTCCGCCCACATCCAAGAAAGTGATGCCAAGTGGGAAAACCAGAAGGGCCAGCGGGCCGGACGTCCCCCGGTGGAGCCCCTGTACACGCTGGCCGATGTGGAGCGCACCCTCCGCCACCTGGTGGTGTGCGAATACGGCCAGGAGATTCAAGTCAATGACGACATCAAGCTCCGCTTCACCGACGCCGGGCACCTGTTGGGCTCGGCCAGTGCCGAACTGTGGCTGACCGAGAACGGCGAGACCAAAAAGATCGTCTTCTCCGGGGACATTGGCAACCGGGAGCAGCCCATCATCCGGGACCCCCAGTTCATCTCTGAGGCGGACTATGTGGTCACGGAGAGCACCTACGGGGACCGTCTCCACGACATGGACGTAGACCCGGACTACACCGGAGATTTGGCCGCTCTCATTGACGAGACCCTCTCCAAAGGCGGAAATGTCATCATCCCCTCCTTTGCGGTGGGCCGCACCCAGGAGCTTCTGTACTTCATGCGCGAGATGAAGGAGCAGGGCCTGGTGCGCAGCGTCCCCGATTTTCAGGTGTATGTGGACTCTCCCCTGGCTGGCGCCGCCACCCGGATTTTCTCCGGCGATCTCCACGGCTATCTGGACGAAGAGGCCATCGAGGCCCTGAAGGGTGGCGCCCTGTTCCAGTTCCCGGGCTTGAACATCACCGAGTCCACCCAGGAGTCCATGGCCCTGAACTCGGACCCCACCCCCAAGGTCATCATCTCTGCCTCGGGCATGTGTGACGCCGGACGCATCCGCCACCACCTCAAGCACAACCTGTGGCGAGAGGAGTGCGCCGTGGTGTTTGTGGGCTATCAGGCCGAGGGCAGCTTGGGTCGGCGGCTTCTGGACGGGGTAACCCACGTCAAGCTCTTCGGCGAGGAGATCTCGGTGCGGGCCCGCATCGTCAACTTCCCCGGTCTCTCCTCCCATGCCGATAAAAATGGCCTCATCGCCTGGATTCAGGCCTATCATCCCATGCCCCAGCATGTCTTTGTGGTCCACGGCGAGAGCAGCGTCACCGAGCACTACGCCCAGACCCTCCGGGACCTGGGCTTCCAGGCCCACTCCCCCAACTACGAGGAGGTCTACGACCTGCTCCAGAACCGGATGCTGGCCCCCGGTGTCATTCTGGAGCGGAAGCTCGCCACAGCACTGCCTGCCCCCGGTTCTCCCGCCTACCGCCGTCTGGAAGATGTGGGCAAGCGGCTGATGGAGGTCATCGCCCACAACAAGGGCGGCTCCAACAAGGATTTGGGCAAGTTCGCCGACCAGATTCGGGCCCTCATCGACAAATGGGACCGTTGATGCACTCCAACATGTAAGGAGACGAAACACTCTATGCACGTACCCCACGTACACCGTCGAAACGCCGCCCTGCTCCCAGCTGCCGCTGGATTTGGCGCACTTCTGCTGGTGTTTGGCCTATTTCATTCACAAAATCTTTTCCAGGGTCTATGGACCATGCTCAGCCATGAGGACGTACTCATCACCGACTATGTAGCTCTGTGCGGAACCAGCCCTGCGTTTGTCAACGCAGGGCTGGTCACCCTCATTGCCGTGGCCATCTTCTATCTGGTGGGCGAGACACCCAACGGCTCCACCCTGGTCACCATCAGCCTCATGGCGGGCTTTTCCCTGTTTGGAAAAAACATTCTCAACATCTGGCCCATTCTCTTTGGCACGGCCCTCTACGCCCTCTGGCGGAAAGAGCCCTTTTCCAAGTACGTCAACGTGGCCATGCTGGGCACTTCCCTGGCCCCCATGGTCAGTTTCATGGGCTGTGACGTATCCCCCTGGCTGGGGGCTGTTGTAGGCTTGCTCATCGGCTTTCTCATTGCCCCGGTATCCGAGTACGCCTTCCGCATCCAAAATGGCATGAATCTGTACTCCACCGGCTTTGCCTGCGGACTGGTGGCCATGATCTTTGTTCCCATCTTCAAATCCTTGGGTCTGAATCCCGCCTCCCACCTGATTTGGTCCACGGGAAACAATCTCACCTTCGGCATCTTTCTAGCTGTGGTGTGTATCACCCTGATTGTGGCCGGGCTCATCCCCAACCCCCGCACCACCTTGCGGGGCTACTGGCGGCTGCTCCAGACCTCTGGCCGTGCCCCCAGCGACTACCTGCGTGTGTTCGGCCACGGGCCCGTTCTGGTGAACATCGGCGTCAATGGACTGTTTGCCATGGTATACATTCTGGTCACGGGCGGAGACTTGAACGGACCCACCCTAGGCGGTATTTTCACCATCATGGGCTTTTCTGCCTACGGAAAGCACCTGCGCAACATCGCCCCGGTGATGATCGGAGTGCTGCTGGGCAGCACCTTCCTCCACGTCTCCGCCAGCCACGAGTCGCTCCAGCTGGCCTCCCTGTTTGGCACCGCCCTGGCCCCCTTCTCCGGGGTGTTCGGCTGGCCCTTTGGGGTGGTGGCCGGACTCATCCACTCGGCGGTGGTGCTCCAGGCCGGGCTACCCCTGGAGGGCATGAACCTGTACAACAACGGCTTTTCTGCGGGCCTGGTGGCCCTGGTGCTCTATCCGGTGATCACCTCCCTGTTCCGCCATCGCCGTCCCACCCTCCAGGACGAGGACCTGTTTGAAATTTATGAGGACGACACCCCTCAATCCCAGGAGCTGCTGGCCGCCCATGCCCATGACGGTATGGAAGACCCTCTGTGACATTGACATGGGACGCCCAATCTGGTAAAATAATCTCCAGATTGTCGAAGCAATCCTCTGGGCTGTCAGAAGATGGCCGTTTCCATAATCCCAACCACACCACAAGATTGGATGAATGAGAAGTTCATCAGGAGCACCAGGAGGTGCTCTTGATGAACTTTTTTATTGTTCTAGGAGGACCCAACCATGCACACAAAACCCATCATCGCTCTCACCTGTGCCGCCGCCTTAGCCCTGTGCGCCGGGTGCACGGCCTCTCCCCCCTCTTCCACACCTTCCAACTCCCAGTATTCCGTGTCCACCCTCAAGTTGGAGGGAGGTACCGACTGGGGCGCTCCCAATCCGTTCCTCTGCCAGTCTCGAGGCCCCGGCACCGCTAAAATGAAGCTGGTATACGGCAGCCTGCTGGAAAAAGACGAGGAGGGGGACGTGTCCTGGCTGGCCGAGAGCTGGACGGTGGACGGCAGCGACTACACCTTCACCCTCTTTGAAACCGCCACCTTCCAGGATGGGGAGCCCCTCACCGCCCAGGACGTGGCCTTTACCCTGGACTACTACCGAGAGCACCCCCCAGTCTCCAATCCCCTGGGCGTAGGCGAGGACTTCCTGGTGGACCACTACACGGTGGTGGACGACCACACCATTACCCTGACGGTGGACGAGCCCGACGCCGACACCCTGTCCAATCTGGGCAGCTTCGTCATCCTCCCCCAGCACATCTGGTCCGAAGTAGAAGACCCCTACTCCTACACCGGGGATGGCTATCTGGTGGGCAGCGGAGCCTTCTCCTGTACCCAATACGACGGAGCCACCGGGCTATATGAGTTCACCGCCTACGAGGGGTGGTGCAACGGAACCCAGGGGGCGGAGAAAATCCAGTTTATCCCCGTCAGCGACCCCCTGCTGGCCTTTGACGCCGGGGAACTGGACATCACCTCCCTGCCCGCCGACTTGAAAGACAGCTACCTCAGTGACCCCAACATCTCGCTGGTGGACAAGGCCAACGACATGGGGTACAAGCTGCTCATTAACTACGAGGCCTGCCCTCAGTTTTTAGACCTCACCTACCGCCAAGCGGTATACGCCGCCATCGACCGCCAGAGTGTCGTGGACAACGTGTTCCGTGGGGCGGGTACCGTGGGCAGTGCAGGCTATGTCCCTCAGGGGAGTATCTTCTACAATGAGAATGTGGTGCAGTACGACTATGACCCCCAAAAGGCCCAGGAGGTGCTGGGCGGTCAAAACCTGTCTGTCACCCTTCTCTGCGGCAATAGCGCCGACGACCTGGCCATAGCCGAGATCATCAAAAACGGCCTCACCCAGGCGGGAATGACCGTGTCCGTCACCGCCTACGACTCTGCCACTCGGGATGATACCATCAACCAGGGCGCCTATGAGTTCGCCCTAGTGGGCAATGGCGGCTGGGGCAACAATCCCCCCACCTACATGCGCACCCTCTTCTCCGATATCTCCAAGTTCTCCGGCACCAATCCCCACTCCATGGGGGCCATCGGCTACTCCAATGAGGAGATGACCCGTCTGGCAGAGGGGCAGCAGTACGAGACCGACTTTGACCAGCGCTTGGCCATGTTCCAGGAGCTGGAGCTGCTGGTGAGCCAGGAGATTCCTATCCTTGTCATTGCAAACCAATCCACCTATTCCATGTATCGAAAGGACTACTACGACGGATGGATGAAAACCTACGCCTATCAACAGGCCGAACAAAACCGACTCTCCTACATAGAGCGCTGACGGCCCCCATGGCCCGCCGCATCCTGCTGCTCCTGCTCTCCTGTGCGGTCATCTACCTGCTCAACTTCTTCATTCCCCGTCTCATGCCGGGAGATCCCTTTGACTACACCGCCTCTGGGTCCGGGGAGGATGTGGCTGTGGTCTACACCCAGGAACAGAAGGAACTGCTTCGGGAATACTACGGCCTGGACAAGCCTTGGCCTCAGCAGCTGGTGGACACCGTGGTACGCAATCTCCACGGGGACCTGGGCCAGAGCATCCACTACAAACGCCCGGTGGCGGACATTCTTCTGGAGCGTCTGCCCTGGAGTCTTTGGATGATGGGGGCTTCCCTGCTGTTAAGCCTCATTCTGGGGGTTGGGCTGGCCCTGGTATGTGTGGGCACCCGGCATGGGCACCGCATTTTGGCTCCCGTCCTCTCCGCCCTGGCGGAACTCCCGCCCTTTCTCACAGGCGTGCTCCTGCTGTTTCTGGTGGCGGCCCGGGTAGCCTGGATTCCTCTGTCAGGAGCGGTGACTCCCTTCGCCCAGTACTCTTCCCTATGGCAGCAACTAGGTGATATTCTGCTCCACAGTCTCATGCCCATTGCCGCCCTGACTCTGGTGACCTGCCCCAAGTTCTTTTTCACCGCCTGGGCCAGCTTCTCCTCCGTGCTTGAGCAGCCATACATGATAAACGCGAAGGCCAAAGGACTGCGAAAACGGCGGGTGTGGCCCTTCTACCTCCTGGCCAACAGCATCACCCCAATTGTAGCCCGGCTCTTTCTCTCGGTGGGCTCTACCGTGGGAGGTACCATTCTGGTGGAAAACGTCTTTGCCTATCCGGGCCTGGGCACCATCTTACGGGAGGCAGTGACCTACCGGGACTACCCCATGATTCAGGGGGTATTTCTCCTCTCTGCCCTGCTGGTACTGGTAAGTCTCACCCTGGCAGACCTGTGTAACCACGCCGTGGAGCGGGAGGTGGAGCCATGAAAAAAAGCCAGCTCATCCCTCTCGCCCTCTTTCTTGTGCTGACCCTGGTCTTTCTCTGGGGCGTCACCTTCTATCCCTGGGACGCCGCTCTCCCCTCTGGAGACTCCCTCCAGCCCCCCTCTGCCTCTCACTGGCTGGGCACCGACAACCTAGGGGTGGATGTATTCGCCCAAATCTCCGCCGGATTTTTCCGCAGTATGGGCATTGGTGTCATGACCGCCCTTTGTACCTTCCTGCTGGGAGGCGGATTGGGCACGGCTGCGGGACTGCTGGGCGGCTGGGTGGACCACGTCATAGGGCTGCTCATTCAGATCTTTCTCTCCATTCCCCAACTGCCAGTGATGATCGTGCTGGGAGCCTTTCTGGGCCAGAACACCTGGAACATCATCTGGATTCTCTGCCTGTTCTCCTGGGCCCCGGTGGCCAAGGTGATGCGGGCGAAAACCCGTTCGGTGTGTCACCGCCCCTATGTGGCCATGGCCAAGGTATACGGCGGCGGACTCTGGTATCTCATCCGCACCCACCTGGCGGGGGATCTACTCCCCCTGTTGTCGGTGAACGCCCTGGGGGTGGTGGGGAAGTCCATCCTCCAGGAGTCCTCCCTGGCTTTTCTAGGCCTGTCCGACCCCCTGGCCCGGTCCTGGGGGCTGATGATTGCCCGGGCCACCCAGTTTCCCGGCATTTACCGCACCTCGTTCTGGCTCTGGTGGCTGATGGCCCCCGTGCTGGCTATGGTGCTGTCCATTCTACTGCTGCGCCTGATGGTACAGGCCATTCAATTACCCAAATCCTAGGAGGGGTACCGTGCTGCTCCAAGTTCAAGAACTCTCTGTGTCCTACCCACAATTTCACCTACACCCACTCAGCTTCCAGCTGGACCGAGGAGAAATTCTCTCCGTCATCGGAGAATCCGGCAGCGGGAAGACCTCGCTGGTCCAGGCTCTCTCCTGCTTGCTCCCCCCAGAAGGCAAGGTAGAGGGCCAGGTGCTCCTCCACGGGGCGGATTTTCTCACTATGAAGGAGACTCAGCGCCGCAAACTACGCATGAAGACCCTCTCTGTGGCTTTTCAGAACTCGGTGGAGTGGCTCAATCCCAAGCTGACCCTGGCCCAGCACCTCCACGAGGTGCTGGCTCAGGCCTATTCCCCAGACCAATGTATCAAAAAAGCCCATGCCCTCATGGAACTGGTGGGGCTGTCGCCGGACGACCTGTCCCTCCGTCCCCACCAGCTGTCCGGGGGCATGGTGCAGAAATTTTTATTGGCCAACGCCGTGGCCCTGGACCCGGAGCTGGTGCTGCTGGATGAACCCACCGCCAGCCTGGACCCGGAGTCCTGCGCTGCCGTGCGCTCCGCCATTGAGACGCTGCGGGACACCCTGAACACCGCCTTTCTAGTGGTCACCCACGACATGGGGCTGGCCCGGGCCCTGGGAGGGCGCACCATGGTGCTCTACCAGGGACACGTAGAGGAGACAGGGCCAACGGGAGACATTCTGGACAACCCCCGGCACCCCTACACCCGGGGTCTGCTCCAGTCCGCCGTTACCCTCAACCCTCTGCGGGACCTGTGGGGCATCCGCCCCAACACTGCCCAGGAACAGTTAGGGCACCACTGCTGTCCCTTTTACGGGCAGTGCACCCAGAGCATTCCGCTGTGCGGTGAGAGGGCTCCAAACCTGGAAATCCAGCCAGATGGGCGGGCTCTGGCCTGCCACCGGGGCGGCATCGTGCCCCTGCTCTCCTGCCATGACCTATCCCACGCCTATGGAGCCACTCCGGTACTGAACCACGTAGACCTCACCCTATACGCCGGGGAGATCGTGTCACTGGTGGGCCGCTCCGGGGCGGGCAAAACCACCTTGGCACATCTGCTGTCCGGTCTGCTCCCCTGCCCCGCCCACAGCTCCATCCGTTTTCAGGGGCAGGAACGGGACCTGCTCCCTCTCCATCGGCGGCTGGGCGGCATCCAGATGGTACTCCAAGACAGCCAAGCCGCCCTCAATCCCCACCTGACGGTGGAAGAGGCGGTGTCCGAGCCCATGCGTCTGGCCAAGGTCTATGACCCCCAGCGACTTGCTCGCGCCCTGGAGGATGTGGGCCTGTACACCTGTGACAGCTTCTACCGCCGCAAGGTAGGCGCTCTGTCCGGGGGCCAGAAACAGCGTCTGGCCCTGGCCCGGGCCCTCACCATGGAGCCTGCGGTGCTTCTGGCAGACGAGCCCACCTCCATGCTGGACCCCTCCGCCAAGGCCAATTTGTTACGTATGCTCAAGGGCCTGCAATACCGCCGGGGCTTCTCCATGCTGATGATCACTCACGACCTGTACAGTGCCTGTAAGATCTCCGACCACATCTACCTGCTGGATGGAGGCACCCTGCACCCAGTGAGCCCCGAACAGATTCTACACACGGATTTCACATCCATTTTCACCTACAAGGAGGAACGCACCTATGAATGAACAAACACTTTGGGAGGACTGTGTGGCCTTCCACGGCCACGCCTGCGGCGGCCTCACCATTGGCTATAAAGCCTCTCTCTACGCCATGGAGCTGCTGGGCCTGTCCCGCTCCCAGGACGAGTCCGTGGTGTGTATCACAGAAAACGACGCCTGCGGCGTGGACGCCATCCAGGTGATTCTGGGGTGCAGCATCGGCAAGGGAAACCTGTTGTTCCACCTGCAGGGTAAGCAGGCCTTTTCCTTCTATGAGCGCAACAGCGGGCGGTCTGTGCGCCTGGTGCTCCGCCCCACCCCGGACACCCTCACGAAAGAGGAGAAGTTCCACTATCTACAGAGCAAGGCCCCGGCGGAGCTGTTCGACGTAAAAGAGACGGTGCTCTCCCTGCCGGAGCGCGCCCGTCTCTTTGCCTCAAAACCTTGTAGTTGTTGTGGGGAACTCACCGCCGAGTCCATGCTGCGGCTGGAACATGGGCAGCTGGTGTGCCTGGACTGCGCACACCCCTACCATCGCTTTGACGTGTGAGGGTCACTCCTCCCCCACATAGCGAAACCGGGGCACTTGCTGGCCCGACACCTCCACCAGCTCGCTCCACATCTTCGCCGGGCGTACCCACAGCCCGTATTCCCCGTACAGAGCCCGGTACACTACCATGGGCTCCAGGGTCTCCGAGTGGGTAGCCAGGCTCAGAACCTCATAATCGTTGCCCTTGTAGTGGCGGTATTTGCCCGGACGGATGTCGTATTGATTCATATCTATTTCCCCCTTCCATAAAAATAGCTGGGCAAAAGTATACCACACTCCAAGTATCTTTTCCATGCGCATATCAAAAACGGAGCCAGGGTTTCCCCTGGCTCCGTTTTTTTGCGGAGGGCGTTACTTCTCTTCCAACTTCTTCTTTCGATACACGAGACAAGCCGCGCCCACCAGGGAGATGGCACCCGCCATGCTCCACAGCATCAGGGCGGCATTGTCCCCGGTCTGAGGCACCTTATTCTCCGGTTTCTGAGTGGCCTCAGGCTTCTGAGAAGTCTCGGGCTTGTCGGTGGTCTCAGGAGCGCCACCGGCGGTGAGGCCGTCCATGGCGGCGGTGAGCTGGGCCACAGCCTCGTCCACCACGTCCTGGTCGTCCTCAGAGAGTGCGTTATCCGCCATCACAGCCTGAGCATTGGCCAAAGCCGTGCGGAAGGTGGCCACGCTCTGTGCGGTGTAGCCAGTGAGGTCCATACCCTCAGCCTGATGGATGAGGCCTTCCAGGATGGACTTATCCGCCTTAAAGCGCTGGGCCAAAATGGCGTCCAGCAGAGCCTCGGCAACAGGCTGGATGTCCTCTTCCATGGCATCGCCGTCAGCCATCACGTCCTTGGCAGCAGCCAGGGCGTCCACCAGCTCCTGCCAGTGGTCGGGCATGTACTTGTCCTGGTCGGGAATCATGCCATCGGCCTTGTTGATGAGCTGCTCCAGCATGGTCTTGTCGCCCTGAGTGAGGCCAAGACCCCAGATACCCTCCAGCAGAGCGTCCCAAGCGGCATTGATCTCGTCCTGGGTGGCGTTGGGATTGTCCAGAACCGCCTTGGCATTGGCCAGAGCCGTCTCAAAGGCGGCCTTGGCAGAGTCGGTGACACCGGTGGTGTCCAGACCCTTGGCATAGGCAATGGTCTTCTCCAGCAGGGTCTTATTGGCAGTCTGGGCATCCGCCTGAGCCAGCAGGACGAATGCGGAGTCGGCGCCGTTGGCGTGATTGCTGGTCCAGCAGACCATGCCATTGTTCACGGTGAAGGTCACTTCCTCATAGGTGCCATCCTGATGGAACTCATACAGGGCCAGGGTATCCAGGTCCATCTCGCCCACGGGCATGGAGATCATGATCTCCCCGGAAGGAGTCACGGCCTCTTCCCCGCTGGTCAGGTTAATGGACTGGGCATTGATGGAGCACCCCTTGAGGATGGACTCCGCCATCTCCTGGAACTTCTCGTTGCTGGACTGGTCGGCCACCTGGAGCACGGTGTCAGAGGGCAGCACGCCCACATCGCCGTGGACACGCACACCGCTGTCCTCATCATACAGATCCACGGACAGATTGCCAACCTGGTCGGCGGTGGCGGCAAAGTCGTACAGTCTCAGGCTGTCGATCTGGCCCTGGAAAGCCTTGGTCTGGCTGCCGATGCGCATGAGCGGGGTAACCAGAGAGGCCCACTTGTTGCCGCCTTCCTCAGTGCGCTCCAGAGTCTGAATCTTCTCACTGTTGACATACAGGGTGGTCTTGGTGAACTCCATCACCATGGTGATGTGCACCCACTCGCCCTTGGGCAGAGCATAGTTGAAGGAGTAGTCTCTGGCCTCGCGGGAGAAGCCCAGGTTTCCGGTCTCCTTCTGCACGGCCTTGATCTGACCGATCTCGGACTCGAACAGGATCTGCTCCTCGTCGCCGCTGTTAGCGTCCCGCTTGACCCAGAAGTCCAGAGTGGTATTCAGGCCCTTATCCTCCAGAGGAGTCTCCACATAGCTGGAGCCGCCCTTCAGAGTCAGAGCAGTACCATCATGGCCCTCTTCATAGGCCACGTTCTCACCCTCGGAAACCAGGTCGTAGTCGTTCATGGAGTTGTCCTGAGTCTTGGCGTCCTCATCAAAGTCGTAGGAGAGGACGGTGTCGTTCTTGGTCTCCACCTCATAGGTGGGGTTGGTGTTGGGGGCGTAGCCGGTCTCGTCCACAATGGCCTCCAGCTCGGACAGGGTGTTGTCCTTGCCGTCGCCCCAAGTCTTGGCCGCCACAACGGGCAGAGCGTCAAAGAGGCGGTCCAGGGTCTCCATGTCGGCGGTGCCGTTGTCGCTGCCGCCCGTCTTATCATTCCACAAAGCGTAGGAGCCGCCCAGGATCTGGGGATCGCCTGCGGGAACCTTGAAGGAACGATAGATGTTGCTGGGATCAAAGTTGTTGTAGATGTGACCCTTGTTCAGGTAGTCGTAGTAGTAGCCAGCGCCGGGCACGATGTAGGTGTCGCCGTCGTTGATGTTGATCATCTGGTAACCCAGGTCATACATCTCCTTGGCATTGGCGTAACCGGTGTACCACATGTACAGCTGCACGCCCTCTACCTGTATGGGGGTGGTACCGTGGTTCTCGGTCTGGGAGCCCCAGGCACGAGGTGTGTGGCCCTTCTCCAGGATGTACTTGAGCATGGTGTCCTGGTAGGCTCGGAAGGCTTCCTTCTCCTCCTGGCCGCCACCCTTGTACTCATCGGTACCGATGTTAATCACGGCGTCCTCCAGGAACACGGGGTCCTCACCGTCCAGATACTCGTCAAAGACGCTCTGGACAAAGGGAGCGGTCTCGGGGTTTTGCACGTCCAGATACTCCTTCTTGCCGGGGCGAGCCAGGTCGGGGCGGGCCTCGGTGAAGGGCAGAGAGTGTCCGGGAGTGTCGAACTCAGGCACGATCTTCACGCCCTGTTCCTTGGCATCCAGCTGGAACTGACGGAACTCGTCCTTGGTGTAGTACATACCCTCGGGGTTGGTGAGGTTGGGCACATCAGACTCCAGGGGGAAGCCGCCAAAGGAGAGGTCAAAGGTGTTGTCGCTCATATGCGCATTGAAATCGTTCATCTTGTACCAGGACATCTGGGAAATCCAGTCCTCCAGGAAGTACAGAGGCACATAGCGGCGCGCAATGTCCATGCTCAGGCCACGGACTTTGTACTTGGGGTAGTCACGTACATCGCCCTGAGGGATGGTATCCCCGGTCTGCTTGAGGATCTGGAGGATGGACCGGGTAGACCAGTAGGCGCCGGTCTGGTGGCTGGCCTCGATGGTGATGTATTCCCCAATGTGCAGATCATAGGTCTCCTCATCGAAGGGGATATCGCTGGCCACAAAGTAGAAGTCGCCAGCCGTGGGATTGTTGCCACGCTCCACGGCAATCGTCTTGCCCACGATGTCCTCATAGTCGTCGGCAAAGCGGTTGGCCATGGTGATGTACTCTTCACTCAGAGCGGGGTCCACCAGGATGCGGGCACCGTCCCGAATGGTAAAGTCACCGGTGGTACCGAACCACTGCTGCAGCTCGGGGATGACCTTGGGCTTCTCGTTCTGAGACTCCTCGGTGTCGTGCAGGCCAGGAACCTCCACACTCACCTCGTAGAGCTGGTAGTTGTCGGGCTGGTTCTTGCTCTCCAGCCGGAAGCCCACCGCCACAGTGGTATCCACAATGGGACGGATGATGTTGCGGTCGGTGTCAATGACCTGCTCGTAGTCAGTGCCCAGATAGGTCACCGCAATGGACTGGGGGAACTTCTCAGGCAGTGTCAGGCTGGTGTCATCCTCGTCGATGGTAATACCGTCCAGCAGCTGCTTGGCCTGGTCAAAGACGTTGACAAAGTCCAAATCCTGATGGAGGGAGAACTCCTTGACTGCGCCGTCCCCGTCCAGGGTTACCCGGACATAGCGCTGGTTGTAGGCCAGGTCCAGGGTCACTTCCGTAGCGGCCTCCGGGGCCTCGCTGGTGGTATACACGCCTTCCCAGTTCTTGCCGTCGCTGGAGACCTCCACATGATAGGCAGCTGCGGTGGCCCACTGGATCTGATAGCGGTTGTACTTCAGGGAGGCACCCAGGTCCACGGTGAAGGAGTCGCCGCTGGCACCCTGCCACACGGTCTCCAGATTGTCGTCGGTGACCACAGAGGCGTCTGTCCCGTTGGACACGCTGATGTCCTTATTGGTGGTCTTGTCAGTACCGCTCACGTCAGGGGTATAAATTTCCACCTCGTACAGGGACAAGCTGGGATAAGCCCCCTCCTTGAGCTTGTCAATGGCCACCTTCACATATCGGGCAGTCACAGGGGTGTCCAGAGTGACCCGATCGGACACCGGATACCCTTCCGTGTTCTTCTCTGCGGTGTAGACCGTGCTCCAGTCGGAACCGTTATCGGAAACCTCAATGTGGTAGTCCTCCACCACGGGCTGCTCCCACTCCAGATTGATGATCTGGAACTCCTGGGGCTGACGCAGGTCGATCTGCACCCAGCCGGGAGCGCCTGCCTCGCTGGACCATCTGGATTGGTCGCCCTTGGAAGCAGTACGGTTGATGACGCCGTCTGTCAGCTTGTCCGGACCCCAATAGGAGATGGGAGAAGCGCAGGCACTGGCTGTCTTGCCCAGGGCCAGGTTGGCAGGGTCTTTGTTGAGCAGCTCCTGCACCACTTCGCCTTCCTCGCCAAATACACGGAACTCATAGACGCCGATGCAGGGATAGCCTCCGCCCTGCTTATTGGCCCACATACGGGCATAGCGCATACCCTCCAGGGGCTTGTCCAAGGTATAGGTCAAGGTGTGGGGATCAAACCGCTGGCCACCGTTGACATCCTTGGTGTGCTCGGTATACTCGTCTACATTGACCCCGTCTTCATCGGAGTACGCATCCACCCAGTTGGTTCCGTCTGCACTGAACTGAATCTTGTACGGATTGGCGTGGGGCTCCACCCACACCACCTGGAAGCTGTGAATGGTGGCGTAGTTCTCCAAATCCACCATCAGCCAAGTCTCGCCCGAGCTCATGGCGCTGGACCAACGGGAATTGGCGTTATCGCCGGTACAAGAGCCATCCACGGCGTTGGAGGCCACCAGGCCATAGCCCTCGTCGTTCTTGGACGTTGCGGGCTTGCTCAGTGCCAGGTTGGGATACTCCGGTTCACCCTCGGCGCGGGCCTGGGACACAAAACCCACATTCGCCACGCTGGTGAACATCATTGCGCCTGCCAACATCAAAGCAGGCCAACGACCATGTTTTTTCATGTTCTTACCTCCCAAGTCATACGAAATTGAAACGCTCTCTCCAAACCATTCTTTCCTCTATCACCTTCCATTCTTACGCTGTATCGGATCTCCGACTCAGGGCGGCACGCCCCACACACGAACCCTTGACCAATTTCTGTGGGGGTGTGTACCGCCCATATTCAACTGCTTTTTACAGAAAGCGTCTTACTGCTGACGCATTTACTGTCTCTTCTTTTTGAACAAAACGCTCACAGCTCCACCCAGAGAGGCCAGGCCAGCCGCCAGCCACAACATCAGGCCGCTGTTGTCTCCGGTCTGAGGCACATTGTTCTCCGGCTTCTGGGCCGCCTCGGGCTTCTGAGCGGTCTGGGGCTTGTCGCTGGGCTGGGCTTCGCCCTCAGCGGTGAGACCATCTATGGCGGCGGCGAGGGCCTCCACAGCGGCATCCACGGTCTTCTGGTCGTCCTCGGTGAGGCTATTGTCCGCCATGACGGCATGAGCCTCAGCCAGAGCAGAGCGGAACACAGCTACGCTCTCAGCGGTATAACTGGAGAGGTCCATGCCATCGGCCTTGTTCAGAAGGTCTTCCAGAATGGACTTGTCCGCTTTGAACCGCTGGGCCAGGATGGCATTGAGCAGAGCCTGGGCGGCGGGCTGCACGTCCTCCTCCATGGCGTTACCGTCGGCCATGACGTCCTTGGCAGCGGCCAGGGCGTCCACCAGCTCCTGCCAGTGGTCGGCCATGTACTTGTCCTCATTGGGAATCATGCCATCGGCCTTGTTGATGAGCTGTTCCAGCATGGTCTTGTCGCCTTGCACCAGGCCCAGACCCCAGATGCCCTCCAACAGATTATCCCAAGCGGCGTTTACCTCAGTCTGGGTGGCGTTGGCGTCGGCCATGACGGCCTCGGCCTCACGGAGCGCCTTCTCAAAGGCGGCCTTGGCAGAGTCGGTGACACCGGTGGTGTCCAAACCCTTGGCATAGGCGATGGTCTTCTCCAGCAGGGTCTTGTTCACCTGCTCCGGCGTCTGATCTGCCTTGTAGGCCCCAATCTCATGGAGTGTCAGGCCGGAGTTCTCTTCCCAGGTAAACTTAAACGCAGAAGCATGGGCATCTTCGTCCAAATCAATGTCCCCGTAGGCATCTGTGACGGTGGTCACTTCCTTCCAAGTGCCGTCCTCCTGCTCTGCCCACAGCGTGACAGCGGCACCGCTGTTTTTCACCACTACCAGATTGGTGATGTCCAGCCCGGCATTGTTCCAAATCACTTCGCCAGCCTCCTGGCCCGCAGATACCGAGGTAAACAGATTGCTGTCCACCAGCCGATCCACATCGCCGACGCTGCCGCTGACCCGCAGCACGTCCTCGGGCACAGTGGTGTTCACCTCGATCTCCCCTACCTGAATCCACTTAGAGGGGATGTTATCGCTGATTTCAATGTACCGAGCCTCCGCTGCCCCGCACTCCACCAAGTTCTCCAGGCCTGCGCCAGAGAAGGAGATGGGCTCACTCCAGGTGGTGCCGTCGCTGCTCAGCCGAATCTGACCGTCGGACAGAGCATCCTTCACACAGTGGATCTTCACATCATAAATGGGCACGGCCTTGCCCAAATCCAGGATAAAGGTGCGGTTCTCACTGGGCTTGAGCCACAAGGTGGTATCCTGATTGCCGTCCACCATGTTGGCGGCGGAACCGGACCAGGTGACGATGTTCTTGGCCTCTGCCGTCATCTCAGGATGGACACCGCCCAGACGCACCTCCAGCTTCTCCAGGTCAAAGGTGCGGGCCTCATCACTGGTGTTGCACATACGGACATACAGGGCGGTCATGCAGTCGGTGGAGGCCCAGTCCATGGGCTTCCAGGTCTTGCCGTCCAAAGAGAACTCTGCCTGCAGGTCCTGCAGCGCCTCGTCCACTACCACCGTGTGGACATTTTTCAGGGTGTTGAACCGGAAGCCAATGTACTCTCCGGGTTGGAGAGTCACGCCGGATACGTCCTCCAGGCTCACTCGGCCACTCTCGTAATTCACCGCAGCGTCCAGGCCCTCCACATTGGTGTACAGGGTGGCGCTGGTGGGTTCATTGACTACAAACTCCTGGATACCCAGTATGCCGTTGGGAGAGCCAGTGTTCTCATCCACAAATTCCTCAGTGGCCCGGTAGCGGATGAATTGGGCCTTGACATCCAGCCCCTCCAGATGGACGGTGCTGCCGTCAAAGGTGCCCAGCTCTGTCCAAGTCTTGTTGTCAGTGGAGACCTCCACCACGCCCTCCTTGAAGTAGGCGTTCTCTGCCATATAGATGGTCACGTTGTCAAGGTCGGTGACACGGCCCAGGTTCACCCCGAAGTAGGCCCCCACGGTCACAGGGAAGTAGCTTCCGGTGGTGGTAGAAGTACCACGGTCACCGTCCACGATCTTGGTATAGTCCAGCATATCCATGGAGCCAAAGCCCTGAGGGGCGGGGGTGAGATGGATGTCCGCCATCAGCCGAGCCTCCAGAGAGGCCATCAGGTTGTCACCGAAGGGAATAAGCACCTGAGAGGCCACGGTACCCGAGGCGTTCTTGGCCTGCTGGAAGGCGGTGCGATTGCGCTGGATAACCTCCATGGCCGCCGTAACAGAGGCGGGGTCATCGGGAGAAGCGGGATCACTGGTAGCTGCATCTATCACTAGCTGCTTGAGGGCCACCGCCACCTTCTGGAGCTTGTCCGTCCAGCGGGAGATCTCCCCGGAGATGTTTCCGGTGCCCTTGTAGGCCTTTAAGGTGTCCACGGCAGCGATGATCTCGTCAAAGTCCGCCTCCAGGTCCGCCGCCGCCTGGGTCAGGTCCTCGCCATTCATCAGGGCATTCTGGAAGGCGTCCAGATGCTCTCTCATGTACACGGACTCCTGCACCCCAAAGGGGTTGTTGCCCGCAGAGGAGTGGGCGGAGAAAATTCTCAGCGCTTCCGCTGCCTCCGGGTCGTCCCGAATCACACGGGTAAAGGAGGCCTGCCAGCTGGCCTGGCTGTCATAGTCCTCGGTATTCCAGGTGTAGTCGGCCACGCTGAACAGAGAGATCTTAGAGGCCTGGGCCTGGTTCATGGGGTTGGAGGTAAAGCCGGAGATGTTGGTCACCCCGGGATACAGACCCTGAGAGGGGCCCATATGGACGTAGCTGGCCCGGCCCAAGTCATTCACCGGGTAGTTCCACCAGATGTACACCGGGCGCTCAATGTACTGAGTGACCCAGTCCACCGTGCTCTGCTTGATGGCAGACACCACGTTGTCGCCAGTCCACATGATCTGGACGTCCTCGGGGAACTGGCTGATCTGCTTTAAGTAGTTGATGGTGCTCTGACTGCCGCTGTCCTTGCGGTAATACTGAGGACAGAAGATGATGGGGGCCACGTCTCCCTTTGCCTTGATGTACTCCTTGTCCAGCCGGGTGACGAAGTTCACCAGGTCCGTGTTGTTGGTGGCGGAGTCATCAAAGAACAGAGCGAACTGCCGCACGCCAATCTCATACATCTGGTCGAACTTGTCGCACAGGGCCTGGAAGTCCTCCTCGGAGGCCAGGTCGATCTTGCCGCCGATGTGGGCGGCCCACACGAATTGCACTTTGGTCTCATGGCCCTTTTCCACCAGCTCCTGCAGCTCGGCCAGCTTGTCCGCCGGATAGGGGTCCCGCCACTGTCCGGCGTGGTAGGGGTCATTTTTAGGTCCGTATAGGTAGGAGTTCATCTTGAAGTCCCCGCCGAACTCCATGAGACTCATGCGGTTTTCATGGGACCAGGGAGTGCCATAGAAGCCCTCGATAAACCCACGGAACTGGACTTCGGCATAGTCCTCAATGAGGACGTCTCGAATGCTGTCCGCCTGGGTCTGCTCCAAAATCTGGTCCATGGTGGTCACGCCGTAGAACGCGGCGTTGCTGTCCCGGCCCATAATGGCGATGGTGTCTGTAGCGTCATCTACGGCCAGGGCATATCCATCGTTTTGTTCCGTGGATAGAGCGGGGTCATACTTTCCCTCAAACCACTCATTGTCTACGCCGGCATCGTTATCTATGCCCACCAGAACATTGGTCTTCCCTTCCACCACGTCCTGGGAGACGGACACCTGAATGCCGTCCTCCTCCAGCACCTTCTGGGCCTTGGTCCGGGTGGCCTCGTCCAGGCCATCCTCCAGCACCAGATTCACCTCGTCGGTCATGGACAAAGCGGTGTCCTGGTAGGTGGCCCGGTGCACGATGGGATAGAGGTCATACGCCCCTTCCACCTGCTGGTCGGCGGGTACCACCACGGTGTAGTCCCGGGTATCGGTGACGTCGCCCTTGGTGAAGGTGGCGGTGAGGGTCACGCTCTGGTCCACGGTGTCCCGCTTCACCACAGCTGTGCCGCCCTTTACGGTAATCCACTCACCATTGGATGCCCAGGTGATGGAAGTGCCGTTGTCGTGGGTCAGAGGCAGCGTAAAGTCCCGCTTGGCTCGCTGAGGCAAGGTGGTCTCTTCCTTGGCCTGGGCCACACACTCATCGTCCGGGGCGGGAGCCTGGAACACCCGGAACTCATAGAGGGAATACCCCCACACATTGATGGAGCCGTCTGCATTGTGGCGGGGCTCCACGCCCTGGAACTTCACATACCGGGCAGTCAGGACTTGATCAAACACCAAGGTATCCGGCTGGCCCTTAGGCAAGGTGGCGCTGTCCTCGTGGACGACTTCCTCCACCACCTGCCAGTCCTGGCCGTTGTCTGACACCTCCACCCGGTACTTCTGTGGGGTATTCTCGAAGGCCAGCTCAATTTTATTGTATCGGACCGGCTCCTCTCCCAGGTCAATGTAAAACCAACTGTTATATACATCCTCATTATTACCCGAAGGAGAGGCCCACCGGGTGCCCGTACTGCCGTCTGTCAGGTTGGATGCGGGCATTCCGCTGTATGCGCCGCTGGCGGTGACAGGCCGTCCTTCCGCCAGGTTGATATTGGTGGTCTCCACCCCACTGCTGTCCTCTCCAGACATCACCAGGGTTTGTCCTACGCCCTCTGACGATAATGCAACTGCCCTGAGAGACATGGGCGCGAAGCTCAACAGCATAGCTCCGGTCAGCAGCAGGGATGCAAATTGCTTACCCTTTTTCACCGTTTACTCCTCCTGTTCTGTGTGTCAGCGTACTGGCAAAAAAGGCAACAACATTCCCGGGACACATGCTTCCCGAAAAAGCCATTGCCTGTTTGTATCATTGTGCATCGTTCCTGTTGCCAGCCGTACCAACGTATTTCTTATTTAGTATGTCACGATTACTTTACATTGTAAAACAGAGTTTTCTTGGGTTTGGACAATATTTTTTTGTGATATAGAATTATACCCTGTCCCTTTGGTGAAAACAGCTGAATTTGTCCCTCTTCCCTGCAGTATTCACCGAGATTTTCAGCACAATATACAGAATTCTCCAAAAATTTTCGTCATCCATACCACGCTTCTCCCAAAGCAAATTTGACGGTCTGTCTAGCTCCAGTCTCAGCTACAAAAAATTTTTCAAAAGATATCAACTTTTCCTTGCCCCCACTCGTCTAACATATATACCATTCAGATAGAGCGAGAGGTGACAGCTATGACCATTAAGAAAATTTATTATTTTTGCGAAATATGTAAGGATCTTAATTTGTCTCACACAGCCAAACGGCTCTACGTAACCCAGCAGAGTCTGAGCTATGTCATTCGCACGTTAGAACAGGATCTGAAATGCACCCTCTTTCTCCGCACGGCCAACGGTCTGCGGCTCACCGAACAGGGCAACTACTTTTACACTCGGTGCACCCACATTCTGGAGGAATTGGACGAGACTTGCTCCGCTCTTCGCCACGTCTCCCAGTCCTCCCAGAGCAATCTCCGCATCTCCATGGATGCCTGTGTCTACAGCATGATGATGCACATGCTCCCCAACCGATGCAACGATTGTGACGTGGAATACAGCTATTACGGGGTGGAGGCCTGCTTGGACCACGTCCAAACTGGGACGTTTGATGGGGCCATACTCCCCCAGAAATTCAATGCCCCAGAACTGCAATTTACACTGCTGTGGCGAGACCCCGCCTGTGTCGTCTTACCCAAACACCACCCGTTGGCTCAGAACGCCGCCGTTTCCGTCTTCCAAATTGCCAACGAGCAGCTGCTGGTACCACAAATCTACCAGGCCATCTACCCGCCTCTGTTTCAGTCCTGTGCAGAGCTGGGGATCACCTTCCAGAACATTGTCTCCACCCCCTCCCCTCTGGTGGCCATACACCGATGTGCCCAAGGGCAGGGCGTGTTACTGTTGGACCAACAATCCATGAAAAATTGCATCATTACCTCTTCTGATATTTGCATTCTCCCGGTGGTGGAACCCCTTTTCATCGATCTATACTGCGCATATCCCCGCAAGCACAGCTCTCCCGCCATCAGCACCTTCATCCAGAACATGCAGACTTCTGCTCAAAGTCAGGTTTGACAATCATCCAGGTAAAAAAGAGGAGGCCCGGCTTACGCCGGGCCTCCAACTTTTCATTCAGAAGGGTTCCTTCTTACTTGCTCCACTTTTTCTTGGTGCTTACCACACAGCCAGCGCCAGCCAGAGAAGCCAGGCAAACCAGGCTCCACAGCATCAGGCCGCTGTTGTCCCCAGTCTGAGGCACCTTGTTCTCAGGCTTCTGGGTGGCCTCGGGCTTCTGAGAAGTCTCGGGCTTATCCGTTGCCTCAGGCTTGTCGGTGGTTTCAGGAGCGCCACCGGCGGTGAGGCCGTCCATAGCAGCGGTGAGCTGAGCCACAGCCTCGTCCACCACAGCCTGGTCGTCCTCGGAGAGGCTGTTGTCCGCCATCACGGCCTGGGCATTGGCCAGAGCAGTGCGGAAGGTAGCCACGGACTCGGCAGTGTAGCCGTCCAGGTTGATGCCCTCGGCCTTGTTGATCAGGTCGTCCAGGATGGACTTGTCCGCCTTGAAGCGCTGAGCCAGAATGGCGTTCAGCAGAGCCTCAGCCACGGGCTGGATGTCCTCTTCCATGGCATCGCCGTCAGCCATCACGTCCTTGGCAGCAGCCAGGGCGTCCACCAACTCCTGCCAGTGGTCGGGCATGTACTTGTCCTCGTCGGGAATCATGCCATCAGCCTTGTTGATGAGCTGCTCCAGCATGGTCTTGTCGCCCTGTACCAGGCCCAGACCCCAGATGCCCTCCAGCAGAGCATCCCAAGCAGCATCCACCTCAGTCTGGGTGGCGTTGGCATCGGCCATGACGGCCTCGGCTTCGGCCAGAGCCTTCTCAAAGGCGGCCTTGGCAGAGTCGGTGACACCGGTGGTGTCCAGACCCTTGGCATAGGCAATGGTCTTCTCCAGCAGGGTCTTGTTGGCGGGCTCGGAGTCCACGTCCACCAGGTCCTTTACCTCGTCGGCAGTCAAACTACGGTCGAAGACGCTCAGCTGGTCGATGGTAGCATTCAAGAAGCCACCGCCAGCCAGATTGACAGAATTGTTGCCGCCGATACGGTTCATAGGCCCGTTGATGGCCAAATCGATGTGATCCTGCTCCACACCATTGACGTACAGGGTGGTACCCTGATCGTTGCTGACAAAGGTCAGATGCACCCACTCACCCATGGGAGCGGAGTAGTCAAAGGTGGCATCCTCCACACCGTAGGCAGTAACACCTACCTTACCGGTGTTCTGGTACTGGTCCAGCTTGATCTCGCCGGTTGCGCCGGACATCAGCACGGCATTGTGCTCCACGCTCTCTCTGCGGTTGACCCACAGACCCACAGTCCAGTTCTTGTCCAGATCCCGGTAGCCCAATTCAATGCGGCCAGCGCCGCTAAAGTCCAGACCACTGCCCATCTTACCATCGGTCCAGGTGATGCCGTCACCTAGGGTGAAGGAGTGAGCACCGCTGGTGTCGGTGATCTGAGTGCCCTCGCCCTCGTCAAAGTTGAAGATCATCTCATTCTCGAAGCCGAACGCGTCTTCCTTCATGTCCATGATCTCCTCTGCACTCAGAGCACGATCATAGATCTGGACATCATCCACAGCACCCTTCATGTAGCCACGGTCGGACAGGCCATCCTTGTAGTTGGCACCGATGCGGCTGACTGGGCCGTTGATGGTGGCATCAATGTGGTCGGTCTCCACACCGTTGACGTACAGCGTGGTGCCCTGGTCGTTGGAAACAAAGGCCAGGTGGACCCACTCGCCGATGGGAGCGGTGTAATCGAAGGTGTAGTCGTCCACACCGTAGGCGGTGAGGCCAACCTTACCCGTGTTCTTCCACTGCTCCAGTTTGATTTCACCCTCAGTACCAGCCAGCAGAGCCGCATTGGGGGCGCCGGAGTCCTCACGCTTGACCCACATACCGGCAGTCCAATCGCCGCCGATGTCATCGTACTTCAGGTCCACATAGCCAGAGCCGTCAAAGACCAGGCCGGAGCCGTAGCGGCCCTCGCCCCAGGTCACGCCGCCCACCATGGTGCCCTTGAAGTCACCCGTGGTGTCCTTCACGGTGGTGCCAGTGCCCTCATCCAAAGGCATGCGGAAGTTCACGGGCTTCTCCCAAATCAGGGTGTCTTCCTTGTAGCCGATCTCCAGGCTGTCCAGACGGTCCTTGTGCTGAGCGATACGCTCTTTGTACTCGTCCCAGCTGCGGTTTTCCTTGGGAGTCCAGGCAACCTCGGCAATACCGGGCAGTCTGGGGTAGTACATGTAGTCAATATGTTCTGGATCGGCAAGGGTCTCAGCCCACAGGGCACCTTCGACGCCGATAAATTGATCTGCACTACCGAAGTCGGTGGGATCCCAGTTATAGGTATCGTCCACAGGGGCATAACCAGCCCACTGCAGGCCCAGGCTGCAGCTGGCATCGTACTTCATATCCAAATAGGCGTGGTCAGCCGGAGAGGCAATGTACGTCACGCCGTCCAGGGCTCTCTGATCTCCAGTGTTCCAGTACTGGGTGATGGTGTTCTCCTTGTCCTCCACAGCAGCGTCATAATTCTGCCAGCCGATAGGGGTCTTGCCGTACTTCTGGGCAATCTCGGTGACCCGGTTGACAAAGTACACATAGTCGTCATGAGCCGTCACGTGGGCCTCATCGCCGCCTACATGGATGTAGACAGAGGGAGAAATCTCGGACACCTGACGGAAGACCTCATCAATGAAGATGTAGGTGTTCTCGTTGCGGCACTCCAGAGAGGCCCAGCCCACATCCCAGCCCTGATAGGGCTTGGTGTTGTCATAGCCGTTGGCATGGGGCTTGCCGTCCTCGGTGGAGTTCAGCATGGGCATGGAAACCAGAGCCGCCCAGGCGTGGGCAGGCATATCAAACTCGGGAATGATCTCCATGTTCCGCTCTGCGGCGTAGGCCACGATGTCCTTGAACTCCTCCTGGGTATAGTATCCGGCTCTCACGCCATTGTGGTCACAGGAGGTGGAAGCACCCAGCTCCGTCAGGTTGCTGAAGTCCACGGGATTGCCGTCCTTGTCCACCACATCGGGGTTATTCTTGATCTCCAAGCGCCAGCCCTGGTCATCACTCAGGTGCATGTGCAGCTTGTTGATCTTATACTGGGACATGTGGTCGATCTGTCGCTTTACCTCTTCTACCGGGAAAAAATGGCGGGACACATCCAAGTGCATACCACGATACCCATAAGTGGGCTCGTCAGAAATGTCCGCACAGGGTGCGGTCCAGGCCACGTCGGACACCAGCGTGTCGCTCTCGATTTGGCCGGGGAACATCTGCCGCAGAGATTGCAGGCCATAATACACGCCGCCTGCGCTCTTGGCGGTGATGGTCACACCGTCTGCGGTGACGGACAGCTGATAGCCTTCCTCCTCTGTCACAGCCTCACCATCCAGGCGGATGATGATATCTCCGCTCTTGCCTTCCTCACCCTGGACCACCGGCAGGTCATAGCCGGTGGACTTGCGGAATTCCGAGGCCACCACTTCGGTAGAGTCTGCCGCCTTCTCATCGGCCTGGGCCAGGACAAAGCGGGTCTCCGGCGTCAGGGTAAAGTTTCCCTGGGTCTCCTCATACTGCTGGGGCAAAGGAATGATGGTACATCCACCATTCTCCTCCCCTGCTGCTAGGGTCTGTGTACCCTGGGCAGACAGAGCGGTCGCCCGCAGAGACATGGGTGCCAAGCTCAGCAGCATCGCTCCTGACAACAGCAGAGCTGCCCACCGTTTTTTGTTTCTCACGTTGCTCTCCTCCTTTGACTTCTTTTGAATTTACGATGGCAATGCCGGCTTTTATTTAGGAAAACATCACGTCTTCCTCCACCGGCCACCCCATCGTTTTTCAGTCTAAGTATCTCATGTTCCCCAAAGACTGTAAAACAAAAGTTTTTTGTGCATGAACAACGCCTATTTGTATGGCAAGATTTCTTTGGGTAATTTGGCTGGTTTTCCCGGTCCGCTTTGTACAAATCTACATTTTTGTCGTATTTATCCTCCATTTCCACGAATTGTTTTTCATCATGTTGCATAGACACTCTTTTTTTCTTGTCAATTTTTGTGAATATGTTATAATACAAATGGTCTTTCCAGATATTTGATAGTAAAATCCACCACACATTACTCCCTGTCATATGGAAGGTGACACTCTGTGAATGTAAAAAAACTCTATTATTTTTGTGAAATTTGCAAAGATATGAATCTGACTTATACAGCTAAACGGCTCTACGTCACGCAGCAAAGCCTGAGCTACGTCATCCGCACGCTGGAACAAGAGCTCAAGTGCACCCTGTTTATTCGCACTGCTTCGGGCGTAGATTTGACCGAGGAAGGTAAATATTTTTACCGCCGGTGCTCTCACATCCTCCAGGAGTTGGATGACACCTGTCAGGTGCTCCGCCAGGCATCATCGGAGTTTGCCGGAAATCTGCGCATCTCCTTAGCTCCCTGTTTCTATAACATGCTGCTTCATGCGCTCCCAGATTCCTGCGGGTCCTCTCCCGTGGTCTACACCTATTGCAGCGACTACTTCTGTCTGGAGCACCTGCAAAACCACCAGGCCGATGCCACCCTTCTCCCCTATCTTCCCTCTGAGCCTGGCCTATCCTCCACCCTTCTGGGCTATATCCCCATCTCTGTGATTCTCTCTCTGAATCATCCGTTGGTGCGGCGCACATCGGTACCAACCTCTGATCTATCTCAAGAGCCGCTGTTTCTCCCCGAGCAGTATCAGCCCATCTATGAAGCTCTGTTTGCCCGGTACCCCACCCTTCCCACCGCCTTCAGCCGCACCCTCTCTCTGCCCTCCCCCCTTGCCGCCATTCACAAGTGCGCCCATGGAGACGGCGTAGTGCTCATGGATGAGCAGGCCCTGTCCAATTGTACCGTTCCCCTCCCAGCCGTCCGTGCCCTTCCTATGTCTGACCCGCTGTTTGTGCCCCTCTACTGTGTCTCTGCGCAAAAACAACATTCTCCACCCCTCCAGTCCTTCATTGACCGCATTCAGCTGGCGCTGAAGGCGTCTCAGTCCGGTGTAAGGTAAGGCGGATTAATACTGCGTGGACACTGCGATCTTGATTGACCGTTCAGGAAATCCGGACACCCCCAAAATAACACACAGGGAGGCATAAGCGTCATGAACGAATCTTCCACCTATCTCGCTCACAAGGCCCCAGATGGACGAACCCAGAGCGTCAAGGAGCATTTGGAAGGCACTGCTGAGCTCGCGGGACATTTCGCCTCTGCGTTCGGCGCCCAGGAACAGGGCTATCTGGCTGGACTGGCCCATGACATTGGAAAGTGCTCCATCGCGTTTCAAAAGCGCCTTCTGGAAGATGGCCCTAAGGTGGACCACTCCACCGCCGGGGCCTATGAATGTATGCGCCAGGGAAACCAAATTTTCGCAGCTCTTTGCATTGCAGGTCATCACAGTGGACTGCCCGATGGAGGAAGTCGGGTGGACCCGTCAAGCGGAAACACCTTTTGGGCCCGCCTGAACCGTGCCAACAAGCACGAAATTCCCCAGTATAATCTAGATGGCAAGTTGCTTCACTTGCCCATCCCCGCCATTCCACCCTATCTACGGACAGACCAGAAAACCATCATGTTTTTCACCCGGATGCTCTACTCCTGTCTGGTGGATGCAGACTATCTGGACACAGAAGCGTTTATGACAGGCCAGCCTCGAGATACACGCCCTGCTGATTTTGTCCATTTGGAGGCAAAACTCCAGTCGTATATCGCTCCATGGTTTCCACCCAAAACATCCCTCAATGAACTTCGGTGTTCCATCTTGCAACACTGCAAGGACCAGGGGCAGACAGAGAAACCAGGCTTTTTCACGCTGACAGTCCCCACTGGTGGAGGGAAAACCGTGGCCTCTCTGGCCTTTGCCCTGGCCCATGCCAGAGCAAACCACCTCTCCCGCATCATCTATGTGATTCCCTACACCTCTATCATCGAACAAACGGCCCAGATATTCCGTGACATTCTAGGCGAAGAATACGTGCTGGAACACCACTCCGGGGTACTCTTTGATACCAGCGAGTCTGCCACCGCCCAGGAGTATGCCATGGCCCAGGCCACAGAAAACTGGGATATGCCCGTAATCGTCACCACTGCCGTGCAGTTCTTTGAATCCCTCTACTCCAACCGCTCCTCCAAATGCCGCAAGCTCCACAACCTGGCGGGCAGTGTATTGATTTTTGATGAGGCCCAGATGATGCCCCTGCCCTGCCTCCGCCCCTGCGTATACGCCATCTCTCAACTGGTGGAACACTACAACGCCAGCGCCGTACTGTGCACCGCCACCCAGCCGGTCTTGGGCCCCATCTTCCGGGAATTCTGCCCCACCTATACCTCTATAGAACTGTGCCCCAAAGCGCTGCAAGAAGCCACTCTGTTCCGCCGGGTCACCTTCCGCCGAGCCGGACGACTCAGTTCTGCCCAGCTGGCCCAACAGCTCCAAGGGCTCCATCAGGTGTTGTGCGTGGTCAACACCCGAAAGCAAGCGCAGGAAATCTATTCTCAGCTTCCCAGGGAAGGTAGCTTCCACCTGTCCACCCTGATGTATCCCGCCCACCGACAACAGGTTCTATCCACCATCCGCCAACGGCTCCACAATGGACTTCCCTGTCGGGTGGTCTCCACCTCTCTTATCGAGGCTGGGGTAGATGTGGATTTTCCCCAGGTATACCGGGAGCAAGCAGGCCTGGACTCCATGTTACAAGCCGCTGGGCGGTGCAACCGGGAGGGCAAACGCCCAGTTGCAGAGAGTATCGTCACCATCTTTCAAGGGGAAAGCGCACCCCCTGCGCAGTTTTCCGCCGCCATAGCAGCAGGAAATCTGGTGTTGGACCAGCAGCTTGACTTATGTTCTCAAGATGCCATTTCCACCTATTTCACGGAATGGATGGATTTGAAGGGCAAGGATGTTCAGGATGCTGCTGGCATCCTCTCTCTCATGGAAGATCCCCGTTCCCCCCTTCCCTTCCGCACGGTGGCGGAACGCTTCCATCTCATCGAACAGCAAACCAAAACCATCTACATTCCCTTAGAAGAGGGCGCAGAACTGGTCCACCAGTTGGCTCAGGGATATTCCAGCCAGAGCCTGTTCCGTAAATTGGGCCGGTATGGCGTCTCCGTCTATGATCGCCACTATCAGGCGTTATTGAGTCTGGGACTTTTGGATGTGGTGAATGATGACTGCGCCATCCTTCGGGATACCAGCTACTACAATCCTGAAACAGGATTGTCCATGGACCTCCCATCCGGTGTTGCACATATTTTGTAAGGGCAAAATGGGGCCGGTGGAGTAAAAACGCTCCACCGGCCCCATTTACAACTGTTTCTGTCTATATTTCAATCCACGCATCAGCGACTTTTTTATTTTACCTGTTCGTATAGAAAAAATCAAGCAAAGCTTATTCCATATTCATAGAAAGAAATAGTTGACACTTATACCAGATGGTGCTATATTGATGTCAGCAACATACAACAAATTCCAACGAAAGGAGCGAACTCCATGTCCACACAATTGGAAGTGTGGGGCGAATACGCCTTATTCACCCGACCTGAGCTGAAGGTGGAAAAGGTATCCTATGATGTCATGACTCCTTCTGCTGCCCGGGGCATTTTGGAAGCCGTGTTTTGGCATCCAGGCATGCGCTGGGTGGTGGATCGCATCCACGTCTGTGCCCCCATTCAGTTCACCAATGTCCGCCGCAATGAGGTAAAGGCCACGGCCAGCGCACGGAGCGCCAAGGTTGTGATGGAGTCCGGCGAGGGACCGCTTTACCTCGCCACTCCAGACATCATCCAGCAGCGGGCTTCTCTGGTGCTCCAAAAGGTGCACTATGTCATCGACGCTCATTTTGAGATGACAGACAAGGCGGCGCCATCCGACAATCCGGGAAAATTTCAAGATATCATGAAGCGCCGCATTGCCCGAGGGCAGTGCTATCATCAGCCCTGCTTTGGCTGTCGGGAGTTTCCCGCCCACTTTGGGCCCTGTGAGACCATCCCCCCCTGTCCCCCAGAACTAAAAGGGGAACGGGACCTGGGTTGGATGCTCTATGATATGGACTACTCCAATCCCCAGGACATTCAACCTCGGTTTTTCCGTGGAACGCTGAAAGACGGCGTTCTCCATGTGCCCGCTTGGAACAGCGAGGAGGTGCGGGGATGATCTTACAAGCGCTGGTGGATTTATATCAGCAGCTTTCCGCACAAGGAAAGATTGCGCCCGCTGGATGGGCCCCCGTGAAAGTCTCCTACGCCATCTATCTGAAAGAGGACGGGCAAATCGCTCAAATCGCCTGCATGAAAACCCAACAGCTCAAAGGGAAAAAGATGGTTTTAGCCCCTCAGGAACTGACCTTACCCGCTCCCACCAAGCGCACCGTGGGAATTGCCCCCAATTTTCTGTGTGACAATTCCAGCTATATTCTGGGTGTGGACAACAAAGGAAAGCCTGAGCGTGCAATCTCTTGCTTTGAGGCATGCAAAGCTCTCCACCTATCTCTACTATCTCAGGTAGATGAACCTGCAGCTCAGGCTCTGGTTCACTTTTTCGAGACGTGGGAACCATCCCAAGCTTCCACCCATCCAGCACTTCAAGAGATGTGGGATGATATATGTTCCGGCTCGAATCTCATCTTCCGGTATCAAACCTCCAACTTACAGGACATCCCCGCCATTCGCCACGTCTGGGAACAACACTATAACAGTGTCAGCGAGGGGCCTGAAATGATGTGTCTGGTCACAGGTCAGCGGGGCCCGGTGGAAGCCATCCACCCCTCGATTAAAGGTGTGCAGGGCGCTCAGTCCAGCGGTGCTTCTCTGGTGTCGTTTAACGCCCCCGCCTTCTGTTCCTATGGGAAGGAACAGAACTACAACGCTCCAGTGGGAAAATATGCAACGTTTGCCTATACTTCCGCCCTCAATCACCTCTTGGCTGATCGGGAACATATCCAGCGCATGGGCGATACCACCGTTGTCTTCTGGGCCAAGGACAGCCAGAGCGCCTATCAGAACATGTTTACCATATTCGCTTTCGACCAGCCATCCACCTACAGTGTGGCAGATTTGGCCGCAATGGTCAAACACTTGTGTCAAGGCACCGCTGTGGAGTTTGACGGAGCCAACCTGGACCCCAACATGGACTTCTACATCCTGGGCTTGGCCCCCAATGCCGCCCGACTCTCGGTGCGCTTTTTCCTTCACAACAGCTTTGGAACCTTTCTAAAAAATGTACAGGCCCACAAGGAACGACTGGAGATTGTCCGCCCATCCTTCGACCAATTCGAAAGCCTTCCCCTGTGGCATATGCTCCAGGAGACAGTGAATCAGAAGTCCAAGGACAAGACACCCGCTCCAAATATGGCTGGTCAAACTCTGAGGGCTATCCTGATGAACACACCCTATCCCGCCACCCTCCTCTATGGAGTCAACCTTCGCATTCGGGCAGAACACACCGTCACACGGGGACGGGCTGCTATCCTCAAGGCTTACTATCTAAAAAATCCACACACTGATGTTCCAAAGGAGGTTTTAACCGTGTCACTCAACCCCGACAGCACCAATGTCCCCTATACCCTGGGTCGCCTGTTCTCCGTTCTGGAGCAGGTCCAGGCCAGCGCCAATCCCGGTATCAACACCACCATCAAAGACCGATACTTCAACTCCGCCTCCGCCACTCCCTCCCATGTATTCCCCACATTAATAAATCTAGCCCAAAAGCATTTAAAGAAGCTCCCCGATGCACATCGCATCCACTTGGAAAAGCAAATCAGTCAACTGATGTCGATGTTAGGAGAGTCGTACCCCACCAGTCTGAATTTGCCCCAGCAGGGTTCCTTCCAGCTGGGATACTACCACCAGACCCAAGCCCGCTACACCAAAAAGGAGGAAGCATAAATGTCTGACATCATCAAAAATCGCTATGAATTCGTGGTTCTATTCGATGTAGAGAACGGAAACCCCAACGGAGACCCCGATGCAGGAAATATGCCCCGGGTGGACCCGGAAACCGGTCTGGGGCTGGTCACTGATGTCTGCCTCAAGCGTAAAATTCGCAACTACGTGGAGACCGTCAAAGAGGATTCCACCGGATATCGCATCTACATCAAAGATAACATCCCCCTCAATCGCAGCGACGCCCAAGCATATGCCGAGTTGGAGCTGGAGCCTGGAAAAATCAAAGACCTCAAAAAGAAAGACCCCGATTTGGACCTTAAAGTCCGTGACTGGATGTGCAAAAACTTTTATGACATTCGCACCTTCGGCGCAGTCATGACCACCTTTGTCAAGGATTCTCTCAACTGTGGCCAGGTGCGTGGTCCTGTCCAACTGGGATTTGCCCGCAGCGTGGAGCCCATCGTCCCCCAAGAGGTGACCATCACCCGCATTGCTATCACCACGGAAGCAGATGCAGAGAAAAAGGGAACCGAGATGGGCCGCAAATACATTGTGCCCTATGGTCTGTACCGCTGTGAAGGCTTTGTGTCCGCCAATTTGGCCCGGAAAACCACCGGCTTTACCGATGAGGACCTGTCCCTACTGTGGGAGGCCATTTTGAACATGTTTGAGCACGACCACTCGGCCGCCCGTGGCAAAATGGCCGTGCGGGAGTTGATTGTCTTCCGCCATGACAGTGAGCTGGGCAACGCCCCGGCTTGGAAACTGTTTGAGTCCGTCTCTGTAACTCGGAAAAACCCGGACGACACTAGCCCCGCCCGCTCCTACTATGACTATCAGATAACTGTGGACACGGATCACTTGCCCGCCGGAGTGACCTGCCAGCGACTGGGATGAATGACACCGCTACCCTCCCGCTCTCCGGCCTCCAGCACTTCGCCTTTTGTCGGCGCCAATGGGCTCTGATCCACATCGAGCAGCTGTGGAAGGAAAATCTGCGCACGGTGGAGGGGCAGCTGCTCCACCACCGTGCCCACGATGAGACCCAGCGGGAACGGCGGGGAAATTTGCTCATCCTCCGAGGCCTTGCCATCCAATCGCCCACGCTGGGTGTCTCCGGTGTCTGCGATGTGGTGGAATTTCATGCCTCACCCCAGGGTGTCCCCATTCACGGGGAAGAAGGGCTTTGGCTGCCCTATCCTATTGAATACAAGCGGGGAAAACCAAAATCCAACCAGGCCGATGAGCTGCAATTGTGTGCCCAAGCCATGTGTCTGGAGGAAATGCTGTGCTGCTCCATTCAGGAAGGGGCTCTCTTTTACGGGGAAACCAAGCGGAGAACCGTGGTTTCGTTTGTCCCTGCATTGCGGGAACAGGTGGTTTCCCTGCTCCAGGAGATGCACCAGCTCTATCGCCGGGGCTATACCCCCAAGTGCAAACCCACCAAGTCCTGCAATGCCTGTTCCCTGAAAGAGCTGTGCCTGCCCAAACTCATGAAGAAACAGAATGTATCGGCCTATCTACGCTCAGCCATGGAGGAGGACGTGCCATGAGACAACTGCTCAACACCCTGTTTATCACCTCACCCGATATTTACTTATCTCTGGATGGGGAAAATGTGGTGGCCAATCGAGAAAAGGAAGTCCTGGCCCGGTATCCTCTGCATACCTTGTCCGGCATTCTCTCCTTCTCCTACTCCGGTGCCTCTCCCGCCCTCATGGGTGCCTGCGCCAAGCGAAATATCTCCCTGTCCTTTTGCTCTCCCAACGGACGGTTTCTGGCCCGAGTATGTGGGGAAAGCAGCGGAAATGTGCTCCTTCGCCGCACGCAATATCGAATTGCCGACGACCCCGCCTCCAGCTGCCGAATTGCACGCAATATGATCTTCGGAAAAGTCCACAATGCCCGTTGGAGCATTGCCCGAACCAAACGAGACCACGCTCTGCGTGTGAATGTGGACGATTTAGCGCAGACCATTGAAACCCTCAAAGGATTACTGCCTCAAATTCTCTCCGAGACCGATCTGGACGCTCTGCGTGGACTGGAAGGAGCCGGAGCCACCGCCTACTTTCACGCCTTTGGCCAGATGATTTTGGGGGATCCCACCGTATTCTCCTTCCATGGCAGAAATCGCAGACCACCGCTGGACCCAGTCAATGCTCTACTGTCTTTTGCCTACAGCCTTCTGGGTAACGACTGCGCCTCTGCCTTGGAAGGGGTGGGTTTGGACGCCTATGTGGGATTCCTCCACCGAGACCGCCCCGGGCGAACCTCTCTGGCTTTGGACTTGATGGAGGAATTACGCCCGTGTATGGCAGAACGCTTTGTCCTGACCTGCATCAACAACCGTATCTTCCAGGCCCAGGATTTCGTCTATCAAGAGGGCGGAGCCGTTCGTCTCACCGATGAAGCCCGGCGCATCTTCCTGCAACGGTGGCAAGAGCGAAAAAAGGAGCTCATCACCCATCCATATCTGGAGGAGAAAATTCCTTGGGGGCTGGTTCCATGGGTGCAGGCTCTCTTGCTCAGCCGTCATCTCAGGGGCGACTTGGAGGAGTACCCACCGTTTCTCTGGAGGTAGAAACATGCTGGTTCTGATTACGTATGACGTGAATACCCAGGATGCCGCTGGGCGCAAGCGGCTGCGGCAAATCGCCAAACAATGTGTCAACTACGGACAACGTGTCCAATGTTCTGTGTTCGAGTGCCTGCTGGACGCTGCGCAATGTCGCATGCTTCAGGCCAAGCTGTGCAGCATTATGGATGCCGAGAAAGACAGCCTGCGTTTTTACTACCTGGGCAATAAATATGAGAGTAAAATCGAACACTTCGGCGCCAAACAAGCCTATGAACCCGAGGGTGCGCTTATCTTATAGGTTTGCCATGTGCGAAGGGGAAGCTCTCATAACATCCCTGGGAGGTTCGCACACACATTTTTCCAGTTTATGTAAGGAGTGGAGATTTTCTCACCTCCGCAATTGTAGCACTTAGAATTTATACTGTGTAATCTGTGCAAGGAACACAACGATTCACCTCGTACCTTGTATAGATTTGCAGTCGCACCCCACACGGGGTGCGTGGATTGAAATATTACGGGGGAAGATGAACAGACCGCCCGTGCAGCAGGTCGCACCCCACACGGGGTGCGTGGATTGAAATCACTGCGTGAATACTATGTGTCAATCATTGACAGGTCGCACCCCACACGGGGTGCGTGGATTGAAATCTGGAGAACTACGCAGATGAGCGCATACCTGTGGCGTCGCACCCCACACGGGGTGCGTGGATTGAAATAGCCTAGCGAATACGGAAACACAGGAAAGCGCACATTGTCGCACCCCACACGGGGTGCGTGGATTGAAATTTCCCACGCCTCACCGTAGACGGTCTGGAGCGTGTCGTCGCACCCCACACGGGGTGCGTGGATTGAAATCTCATTTCCTCCTCCCTCACCGTGGAGGCTGAGGGTCGCACCCCACACGGGGTGCGTGGATTGAAATAGCTCATAGGCGTTGAGAATGGCCTCCCGGGTACGTCGCACCCCACACGGGGTGCGTGGATTGAAATTGAGGTATTTGACATCCAGGACACCAGATGGGTGCGTCGCACCCCACACGGGGTGCGTGGATTGAAATATCTATGCCCCGTTTGTCAACTGCCTGGACGTGGGTCGCACCCCACACGGGGTGCGTGGATTGAAATCCCTCTCTATGGTTGTATTATACGCCTTTATAGGCGGTCGCACCCCACACGGGGTGCGTGGATTGAAATACCACTCCGATTGTGTTGGGCG
>ERZ1643251.126-NODE-126-length-132561-cov-11.713771_pt1 | contig 132561 bp, 122 predicted proteins | sample MGYA00579261_ERZ1643251 | MGnify/ENA primary metagenome ERZ1643251 (study PRJEB29033, sample SAMEA4952267) | chicken gut metagenome | biome: Broiler Chicken; feature: Gastrointestinal Tract; material: Caecum | place: Ireland | collected 2018 | study: Broiler... | reverse complement strand
TGAGAAAACGGTGACACGGCATGTTTGGCACGACTATGTCGAGATGGCAGAAGATACCCGACATATGGAGCCATACAAGGAACTGTATCGGTTGAGAAAAGAGAAGATCGAGCGTGTATTTGCTGATGCAAAAGAAAAGCATGCCATGCGTTACACGCAGTATCGAGGCTTGGCTCAGGTGACAAACTGGGTGAAGCTTAAATTTGCTGCCATGAATTTGAAAAAACTAGCCACTTGGAAATGGAACGCCCGCCATCCTGCCCCGGATGGCGGTAAACGCAAGAGGTCAGCTACAAATGAGCCGAGTATTTTATCGTTTTTTTCCCTTGTTTTCGCCTGGATGACAAAAAACCTGCTTTGGACTGATTTCCAAAGCAGGTTTTTCTACAAACTGTAGCTGGGTAATTTTTACCCAGCTTTTGATTCAAAATGGAAAACGGGTGCCAAAAAAAATCGAATATTCCACCCGATTAACAAAACAAACAAAAATACACATATGCGGGTGTATAAATGAAAATTGCCGACAATACAAAAATCGGCAATTAAACAAACATAATAACTGAAAAGGAGTTTGATAATATGACAAAGAAATGTTTCGCTGCCATCAAGACAGCTCAAGAAAACAGTGTACGTATCAAAGAAATCACGGACGCCATCGATCTGAACGACAGCAATGCGCTCTACAACGCACTTATGGAAATCAAGGCAATGAACGACCGATACGTAAGCGAATTCAGCAACGTAGATCCGTACTGGAAAAAACCTGAACAAATCTCTACCAAAGAATACGCACGCAGCAAAGTTGAAGAACTGTTCTGAAACACACCTATAAAGACGTAAACCAAAATAACAAAACAAATACCTGCACTAATACAGTGCAGGTCAGCTTGTAGAAAAACCTGCTTTGGAAATCAGTCCAAAGCAGGTTTTTCTACAAGCTGAGGGAAAAGGCATTCTGCCTTTTCCCTCTTTTCAGCATTCCTGACGGAACCACGTTTTGTCTTGGGCTTACCGCATCACAAGTGTGCCGTTTTCGGCATCCAGCGTCAACACGGTGCCCGGCATCGGGTCGTCCGCAATGATGCGTTTTGCCGCCAGCGTTTCAGCTTTTTGCTGAATATAGCGTTTCAGCGGTCTTGCGCCATAAATGGGGTCATAACCACCCTCAATGATGGCGTCTTTCGCCGCGTCGGTGACTTCCAGCGTGAGCTGTTTGTCGGCCAAGCGATGGCGCAGACGCTCCAACAGCAAATCGACCACACCGCGGATTTCGTCTTTGCCCAGCGGTTTGTAATAGACAATCTCATCCAGACGGTTGAGGAATTCAGGACGGAACGACTGACGCAGCAGCGCGTCCACCTGAGCGCGTGCCTCAGCAGTGATTTCGCCGTTTTCAATGCCGTCCAAGATATACGGAGAACCGAGGTTTGAGGTCAAAATGATGATGGTGTTTTTGAAATCGACGGTACGGCCTTGGCTGTCCGTAATACGGCCATCATCCAGCACTTGAAGCAGCACGTTGAACACATCGGGGTGGGCTTTTTCCACCTCGTCAAACAGCACCACGCTGTACGGGTGACGGCGCACAGCCTCGGTCAGCTGGCCGCCCTCGTCATAGCCGACATATCCCGGAGGCGCGCCAATCAAACGGGACACCGAGTATTTCTCCATATACTCCGACATATCAATACGCACCATGTTGTGCTCGTCGTCGAACAAACATTCGGCCAGCGCCTTGGCAAGCTCTGTTTTGCCGACGCCTGTCGGGCCGAGGAACAAAAAGCTGCCAATCGGGCGGTTTTCGTCCGCAATGCCCGCACGGCTGCGCAGAATGGCCTCGCTGACTTTCTGCACAGCTTCATCTTGGCCAATCACACGGCGGTGGAGCACTTCGGGCAGATGCAGCAGCTTCTCACGCTCGCCCTCCATCAAACGCGCCACAGGGATACCCGTCCAGCGCGCAATAATGCGGGCAATTTCTTCTTCTGTCACTTTGTCGCGCAGGAGGGTATTTTTCTCGGCCTTTTCGGCTTTCTGCTCCTCCTGCTCCAGCTCTTTCTGCAATCCGGGCAGCTTGCCATATTTCAGCTCGGCTGCACGGTTTAAGTCATATTCCTGCTCGGCTTGCGCAATCTGAGCGTTGGTCTGCTCCATTTCCTCGCGCAGCTTCTGCACACGGTTGATGGCGCTCTTTTCGTTTTCCCACTTCGCGCTCATCTCTTGGAATTCGTCGCGCATTTGGGCAAGCTCTTTTTGCAGCGCCGCCAAGCGCTCTTTGGAAAGGTTGTCGGTTTCCTTTTTCAGCGCGGCTTCCTCAATTTCATGCTGCATAATCTTGCGGCGCAAATCGTCCATCTCAGCCGGGGCGGAATCCATCTCCGTGCGAATCATGGCGCACGCTTCGTCCACCAGGTCAATGGCCTTATCCGGCAGGAACCGGTCGGAGATATAACGGTTGGAAAGCGTTGCGGCTGCAATGAGTGCGCCGTCGTGAATTTTTACGCCGTGGAACACCTCATAGCGCTCTTTCAAGCCACGCAAAATGGAAATCGTGTCCTCAACGGTCGGCTCTTCCACCATGACAGGCTGGAAACGGCGTTCCAGCGCCGGGTCTTTTTCAATGTATTGGCGGTACTCATTCAGCGTTGTCGCGCCAATGCAGTGCAGCTCACCACGCGCCAAGAGCGGTTTGAGCAGGTTGCCGGCATCCATTGCACCGTCGGTTTTGCCCGCGCCCACAATGGTGTGCAGCTCGTCAATGAACAGGATGATCTCACCCTCGCTCTTTTTCACTTCCTGCAAAACGCTTTTCAAGCGTTCCTCAAACTCGCCGCGGTACTTTGCACCGGCCACCAAAGCGCCCATATCCAAGCTGAACACCTTGCGGTCTTTCAGGTTTTCGGGTACGTCGCCGCGCACAATACGCTGTGCCAAGCCCTCGGCAATGGCTGTTTTACCAACGCCCGGCTCACCAATCAGCACCGGGTTGTTTTTTGTTTTTCGGGACAAGATACGAACCACGTTTCGGATTTCGGCATCACGTCCGATGACGGGGTCAAGCTTTTGCGCTTTTGCCAGCGCCACCAAATCCTGGCCGTATTTTGTCAAAACGTCATAAGTGGATTCGGGGTTATCACTTGTCACGCGCTGATTGCCGCGCACCTTGGAGAGCGCCTCCAAAAAGCGGTTTTTGTCCACGCCGAACGTTTTCAATACTTCTTTGACGGCACGGCTGGGGCTGTCCAGCATACCGAGTACCAGATGCTCCACGGAAACATACTCGTCCTTCATGCGGGCGGCGGCCTTTTCGGCAGCGGTCAGGGCGCGGTCCAGCTCGGTGGTGACATACACCTTGTCGGGGTCACGTCCCGAACCCGTTACGCGCGGCAATTCGCCGACCTTTTGTGCAAAGGCGGCCTGTGCATTCCCCGGCTCAACGCCCATTTTTTGGAACAGCTGGCCGACAAGGCCGTCTTCCTGTGCCAGCAAAGCACAGAACAAATGTTCCTGCGCCAAAGACTGATTTTCATATTCAATCGCAAGCGACTGTGCCGCCTGCAAAGCTTCCAAAGATTTTTGTGTCATTTTTTGTGCGTTCATGCAATCACGCTCCTTTTTTGAACGCTGATTCAAACTTTATTCTTTCGTAGTTAACCCTCTATATTCTTCGTTCTACAACTGTGCAACTTCCTTTGTTAAATGCTTCCAATAGTATTGCTCTGTCTGCTGTGCTGCATACGCCATTTGCGGCATATTGGCGAAAAAGCACTTCATGCATCCGTCAAAAAGGCCGACATATCCGGCAATGCACTCGGCAATTTCCTGCCCGTCTACCGGCTGCTTTGGGCTGGAGAGCACGCGCGTATATTTGGTGCCGGAAACGCTTGACTCCTGCGCCAAAGACGGGTTAGAAGCTGTTTCAAGCGCCATCCAAAGCTGATAGAAGCTTTGCAGGCAAGCAATCAGCGCGGCGTTTTGTGTGCGCAGGCAAGCCCGCAGCACGCCCAGCTTTTCGCCGGCTTCACGGTTGATTTCCACGGTATAGCGCATCACCGGGTTATATTTGTACTGCAAGGAACTGCGCAGCGTAAGCACGCCCTCACTGCTGGCAAGCTGCAAGACGCTTTGCGGCTCGAGCATTTCACACACGGCATCAAACAGGCTGCGAATGCGGTGCTCGGGTGTAAGCAAGGAGGCATACTCCGCCAACACGCGGTTAACCAGCGCTGAACGGCTGACACCCTGCTCATAGGCCATGCGGTCAATGGCGGAAACAACGTCATCCATCAGCACCAGGCTGTATACACTTTTCTTCATAGCACCACCTCGTTTCTTGTTATTATTGTATCACCAACAATATAATTTGTCAACTAAATTATATAATTATTTTTACAAATTTTAATCTTTTTAAAAAGTAAAAAAGACGAATGCGGAACCATTCCACATTCGTCTTTTCCATTACGTTATTTTACGCCGCCGGCGCCGAAGCCGAAGAAGCCGCCGGTGCGACTGCGTTCATATCGGGCTTCAGTTCACTTTCCAGTTCTTCGCGTACTACGGCAATATAGCTTTTTCCGGTATTAACGTCAAAAGCTTTTCCCTTTTCGTCCAAAATCTGCAAAGGCTCGGTTACGTCGCCCTTTTTCCAGCGAATTTTTTGATATTTTCCGCCGCAGAAGTAGTAACCCTCGCCGGAAGTTAACGCAAAGTCGATGCAGTTTCCATCCGGCTTTAAGGTAACTTTTGCAAACAGCACAAACACATTTTTGTAGGAAAGCTGTGCGCCGGTGGCTTCATCCACTTGGGCTGCACCATATTGCTGCTTCAAATAAGTGCCGCTTGCTGCATCGTAAACCATCTGTACCTCAGTGGTATTTGAGGCCATAAACCGTACATGCGGGGCATCGCCGCCATCTAATGTGACGGTCTTGCCCTGCTCGGCAAAGTTCAGCAGCGTATTTTTTGCGCCGGTGGGCACAATGCCGTTTTGAGTCATACCCGCGCTGATCAGCGCAGCGTCGGTATACCAGCAGTGCTCCTGATTGCGCGTTTTGCGCCGTTCTTCGTCCAGCGTGAAAGCTGTTGTGCCAAGGTACAATCCGTTAATGTCCTGATAAGCATATTGATTCAGCAAATTTTTTGCATAAACACTGGTGCCGATGTGTACCAACACCGCATTCAGCGGCAAAGCAAACTGCAAATGCTGGTCGCGCGCAGAGCGCACCGGGCCAATGGCCGGTACCGTGGTGGGGTCGGCGAAAAATGCCATCAAACGGGTAATTCCGCCCTCGGTTTCCATTTCCAATACCGCATCTGCCGAACCAATTCCGCGCTGGGGCAGCGCCTGCGCAATATTACTTACCATGATGGCAGCCGGACGTGTGCCGGCTGTTTGTCCTTCTTTTAAAGGCTCACCTGTAATCAGGTTCACCTCGGGCGTAGGCTTGTCCGCATCTTGCTGCAAACCTTCGCCGCTTGCTTTCGGCACGGAAGTGCTCTGGGAAGAAGCTTCCCCATCCTTTCCGGCGCACCCAAACAGCGAAAGCGCCATCACCAAAAGCATGATTCCTGCAAGCAGTCGTTTCGTCATCGTCATCCCCTTGCATCCCTGTAATGGCTGTTACTGCGCCGCAGAATCAGCGCTGGAAGCGGCAGCCGCCGAATAACTGAAGTTTTCAGCCTCGTCCAAGTCCACAACGGCGATATAGCTGCGGCCCGGGTTCACCTTTACGTTGGTCAAATCCGCGTCATCGTTCACCAAACGCAGCACCTGGTCTGCCGCGCCCTTCTGCCAGCGAATCGGCTCTACACGGCCGCCGTTAAAGTAGTAGCCAAGGCCGCCGAAGGTGTAATCAACCTCCTGCAAGTCCTTTGCCTCATGGCCCGGAATAACATGAATATCTGTAAACAGCACAATCACGTTGTCAAACTTGAGCTGCTGGTCGTTGTTGGCATCGACAGAGGGCTGTACCGCACCTGCCGCTTTGGAATACTGGCTCATCATATATTTGCCTTCTGTGGCATCCCAATCAAAATAGGTTTTGTAGGCTGCGGAATGCACCACAGAAACGCTTGTGGCATCGCCGCCGGTGAGCACGCGCGGCTCCTCATTATAAGGAACGAAATCAAAGAAGGTGCTCTTGTACGGCTCAATGCTGGAGTCATAGCCAAACTGCTCAATTGTTTTGGTAATTTCCTCGCCGCTGGTCACATAGGTGTGCTCAATCTTCACACCGCGGGCACGGAAATCACTGTCGCGGTGGCCCAGCGTGGAAAGAACGTCGCCGTTCAAATCGAAGTCACTGTAATCGTAGTTATTTTTATACTCGGTCTGCACCACGCTTTCACCCACATGGACATACATGGGGTGGAACGGCAGAATCAGCTGGAAGAACTGATGGCGTGCCGAACGCACGGGGCCCACACGCGGCATGGTTTCATAGTTTTCATACAAAGCCATAAAGCGGGTAATACCGCCTTCCGCTTTAATTTCCACCAAAATATCAGCATCCGACAAGCCTGCCTGCGGACGCGCCTGCTGGGTAGCGCCTTCCGAGATGTTGTTCACCATCACAGCGGTAAAGCGGCGGCCTTCGGGATAATCAGCGTCCTTTTCCAAGCCGGTCAGCAAAGCGGCATTGTAGGGCTCTTCTTCCTCAACAGCAGGCTCCGAAGCCGACTGTGCCGTGCTGGCTGCTTGAGAAGACGGCTGGCTCTCAGAGGCAGGGGATTTTGTACATGCAGTCATGGAAGCGGCAGCAATGCACAGCGCCAAAAAGATGGAAACAAAACGTTTCATGCAATCTCTCCTATTTTATTGATTTGGTAAAAAAGCGGCAAAAAGCAAGACGCCGTCAGCGTCCTGCCAAAATTTCACCTGATGTTTCGTTGCGAATACATTTATATATGATACCGAAAAAGCAGACATTTGTAAAGCCTAACGGCATTTTTTTACAAAGCATTTTTACAATTTTCAAAAATGAATTTTTATATTCCTAATCACCATCCTTTCGCTTTTCTTTTTATCTAAAGGTACAGCAGGCTTCATTTTCGGCTGCGCTGGAAAGCCCTTTTAGATGTGCTTTTTTGTACGCTGTTTTGGGCACTTGTTTCCCGATTTTTATTTTATTTTAAAAAAATTCAAAAAAAGTGTTGACAACCGCCGCTTTCGCGTGTATAATAAAAAAGCACTGTGAGTGACACAGACGAGCCACTAGCTCAGTCGGCAGAGCACCTGCCTTTTAAGCAGGGTGTCCGGAGTTCGAATCTCCGGTGGCTCACCAAAAACCCGGTCAGTTTGACCGGGTTTTCTTTTGTTTCTAATCAAGATAACAGCGCCCTTGCCGCGGAAATGCGGCAAGGGCGCTGTTGGTTTCTATAAACTTTTTATCCCTGATTTCTGGTCAACTCCATTTTAACGAGCTTTCACCAGGTATATTCTTTTCTTGTGCTTGCTTAAACTTTATTTAGGCGAATCCCCCAACATTGATTATAAAATCATATTGATGAATTGGATTAAAAAGTTATCGATTACAGCTTATAAATTAAGAAACATCGGTATACAACCCTCAACAAATAAATTGGATGGTTTTTCCATATTTCCAACAAAATCCTTAAAACCATGTCGCCGATAGAATGAACCTGCCTCCGGTACCGAATATAATACGATATGACCTGCTCCGCAAATATTTTCAGCGATTTCAGTAATTTTTTCAATTAAATAATAGAGGCAATAATCACTCCAATGTGACAATCCGTCATCATCTTCTGGAAAAGGTTGGTGTTGATATTTTTCGTCAATCGCAAAGATCTTTACTTCAATTGCCGGAGTAATATTGAAGTGATTTCGTGATTGAATAATAATCCCGCTACATGACAATGACGCTATTCCCACTAGCTCTTGCTTTTGGTCATCTTTCCAAAAACAATAGGAAACAGCGTCATTGTCTGTGAGCAGCTTTTCTCTGTAATAGCAGTCAATCATATCTTGACCACAGTTGAAGGAAACTTGACATAAATCTTCCGAAGATGCCAATTCACAAATCACTTTTTTCACCGCTGCCCTTGGCCTGTAGTGCGCAAATTTTACGGTCTAACTGCTGCAAACGTACGGCATTGCCGCCAGCCGTTTCTACCTTTCTGATTTTTTTTAGTGCATCCAAGACAGCGCTGCCTTTTTCATTCAAAATACCTGCATTCTTTTCAGAAACACAAAACGCACTCTTAGAAGGTGTTGCCAATAACGCCATTTGAATGTCCCTCCTTTTTTTACAGTCCGTTTCCTTCTGAGTCAATCATATCACCCTCTGCATCCAGTTTCAAGATAAAATTACTAATAAAACGATATCATTTTATTACCTTTTAAAACATCCCATACCAGTATTCCGTAAAAACCTCGCACTTAATCGCGAAATCATTTTATTGCTTCGAGCAGTCTACAACTTCATTGACTGTCAGTATCACATAATATTTATAACGATTGCCATATTTTCAAACTTTTCTACAGATTCTTCACCTGTCTACCAGACAACCGAACAGAAAAACCGGCATCATCCAACAAGAAATCGGCAAAAGGATTGACCTTTTGAAAATTCCGTGATATCTTTGCATTACTATAGTGTTGAGTGAAAAGGAGAACAGATAATGAAGAAAAAAGGAATTATTTTTATTTGCGGCATTGCCGCGTGTACAATGCTGTCGGCGTGCTCCGGGCAGGAAGCAGCCCCCACCGCCGCGGGCGTTTCGCAAAGCGCGGCTTCTTCCGAGAGTTCGGCTGTTTTGGAAGATACGGTCATGGTGCGTCCTTTTGACAAATGGATTGACACGTCAGATTCTGCGATTGAAGAGCAATATCAACAGGCGCGTGAAAATTTTGAATCTACAAGCAAAATGCTAAACGGCTTTCGCATTTATACAGACGCCGCCGGCGAAGAATACATTTTCTCCGGCTTTACACCTGTGAAGCTTGTGGACGGAAAAATTCCCGAAAGCGCCGTACAGGACTTGCGCACCGAGAAAAGATATCAAAAGGTCGTTCTTGCAGACTCCTCTATTGCGGATGAAATTCGGAGAACCTATAACTGGTATAAGAGCGGGCTTGAAGTATCGTCTACAAGAGGCTTTAAGCAATATATTTCTGCTGAGTACGATTTCACCGGACTGACCGCAGACCATATCTTCATCAACAACATTGCCATTGATATTGACACGCTGAAATTCGGCCTGAACTCCAGCATTGACGCCGCCATTGCGCAAAGTGCGTCTCACCCTGACTTTTCGTCGAAGCTGTATATGGATATGAATTATCTTGATACGATGCTTGTCATCCTCGGCGCTACAAACGTGATGAAGTATACCCCTCCGGCTGAACCGGGCGCGCCGTATGTGGTGGAGCGCCCCTATGCGGACGGCACGACCGAAACCTTTGAAATTACGGCAGGCGACGGTGTATTAACCATTTCGCACGGCGGCGAAACAGAAACCAGCGCGCTCGTTCAGCAAAATGCCTCGGCTTCTTCTGATGCCGATTCGCTCACCTTTTTCTCTCTTGTTGATTTATGCGACGCCTTACAGGTGTATATTGACTATCAGCCCAGCGAAGACCAGAACATTTACAAAGGCATTGTGAACTTTATTACGGATACTTACGATATTGTAGTTCCCGACAATGCGCGCGCCGTCGGCTTGGAAGACCCGTACACCAATTTATGGAGCGAGTATCAGCCGCCTGTGCCTTCGAGAGAGCTTACCGAGGAAGAAAACGCCACATACGAACATATGATTGAACTTGGCATGACGCACGAGGAGGCCGCCGCCTACGCCATTGCAAGCGTTGCCATGCTTGATAAACATGCCGCAGAGCTGGAGGCGGCGAATGAAAAATACATTCGGAAAACGGAAGAAAGAGAAGCTCAAAGAAACGAGGAATTCCACAAAGAATTCGAGGAAATCTATGGAATGTCTTTTGAGGAATTCAATGATTTAACCTGGCAAGAACAGAGTGAGCTTAGAGGTAAACTCGTAGATGAGGGGAAACTGCCGATGGGCGGTGTTGCTATGCCCAGTGCCGGTTAAGCGCGGAAAGCCACTGAATCCAATCCGTTTGCATCCGATACCCTTATGATACAGCACCTTGTTCTTTCACTGCATTTTTTCATCTGCAAAAACGATATAGCGCCCCTGCCGCTTTTCTGCGGCAAGGGCGCTGTCAGTTTGTCGAAAAAGCTTCGCGCTTTTTCACAAACTAAATCCCTATCTCAAATGGAAAAGAGGGCTAGCCCCCTTTTCCAAGCCTTTTTCCCCTTGCAACCTAGGTTCTTTTTGAATCAGGCGGCAGTTTTTCGACAGTCTCATCCCCTGCCGCTTTTCTGCGGCAAGGGCGCTTTTCATTTCTTTATGGCACACGCTTGGCAATTTCCGCAAGGCGCGGTGCGGCATGGGCAAAAAAGCGCTGAAAGGCTGGGCAAAGATAATTCAGGCCGATGCTTCCGTCCGGCTGTTCGCGGTCACGGCGGCAGCCGCCGCGGCACAGCGGCGCCCACCGGCAAGCGCGGCATTCCGGCTCCACTTTCTTGGACTGCTCAATAAACCCAAGGGTTTTCCGCTTTTCTTCCCACTGAGCCGGGGTGTCGACGCCCACCGTGCCGAGACGCAGCTTGTCCAAAACGTAAAAATCGCACGGATAAACGCCGCCATCAGCCTCAACCACCAGCTGCGGCGTACAAACACCCAGCATACCGCAGCTGCCGGGCGCACGCCCTTTGCACATATGAACCAGCGCATCAAACCATCGAATGGAAATATATTCCCCGCGCATAAAATCAGTGTACCACAAATCAAACAATTTGATTAAAAAATCGCCGTAGCGCTCGGGTGTAAGCGAATAATCAAACGTTCCACGTTCTTGCCCAAACGGGTCCAAACAAGGAATATACTGCTGGTACACAAATCCATTTTTCTTGAAAAAGCCATAAATTTTGCCGATATTTCTGGCGGTGTACGCCGTAACTACGGTTAAAATATTAAACTCGACCCCGTAGGCAGAAAACAGCTGTGCCGCGTGCATCACCTTGGAAAACGTCCCTTTGCCCTGTGCATCCACACGGCACCCGTCATGAATTTCTTTCATGCCGTCCAGCGACAGACCCACAAGAAATTTTTCCTTGGCTAAAAACTGCGCCCATTCGCGGTCAATGCAATAGCCGTTGGTTTGGATGGAATTAAACACCTGCAAGCCTTTTTTGTTATATTCTTTTTGCAGGCGTACCGCTTCGCGGAAAAAGTCCAGCCCGGCCAGCGTCGGCTCACCGCCCTGAAACATAAAGCCGCATGAGCCCTCAGCCTGTTCCATTGCAGTTTTGACCAGCTGTTCCAATGTTTGCTTCGACATGATGCCATAGGAGGCCACGGCGCGGTTTTCCGCGACGTCGTGATAAAAGCAGTATTTGCAGCGCATATTGCAATTTCCCGAAGCCGGTTTGATTAAAAAATAGATGGGCGGCATTGCAGAAACCTCCTCTTTATCACAGTAAATTATTGTAGTGTATGCATAAATTTTTTCAACATTCGTTTTTTATTATTGTCTTATTTCACAAATCACACCTCTTAGCTTTGTCAAAACCGGAGAATAAAATTTCCGCCTTGTTTTTGATGCAAATTGACAATGCCTTTTGCTTGACGAAGGGGCATACTTTTGTTAGAGTAAAGGTAGAAAGAACGGCGGTACATCGCCGCTTAGAAAAACCAGAATCGGAAAGGACGGTTAGTTATGAAGCAGACACATTCCCAGGTCATGCGCTTTTTCGGATTTTCAGTGCTTCTTTGTGCAAGCGGTGTTGCGGCGGCTCTGTTGCAGCAAAGCGGCCATTTTGTTGACGCATTGTTTTTAATCGGATTTGCGTTCGCGGTGGTGGGCGTGTTTGGCTGCATTGACCGCGCCATGTTCCTTGGAAGTGAAAACCGCACCATGGACATCTGGGCCAGCAGCCAAAGCGTTCGCTCGGGCTGTGAGGCCGAAAATATATGTACGGTGTCCGAGCCGCGCATCTCCACTGTTTCCCGGCATCCGTACATGGCGGCAGTCGCCGTCAGCGGCATAATTTTGTTTGTTTTGTCTTTGGTTTTGTAAATGTCGCAAAGCCAAACGCAAACAGAGCGCACCGCAAATATGCGGTGCGCTTTCCATTTGTTTTATGTCAGCTCCAAAACGTCTAAATCGTTCGGCACATGCAAATCGCCGTGGTAGTATTGGCTGCCCTCGGCGGTATACAGCGCTTGGCGTTTTTCATAGTTTTCGTCCTCGGTATGCCAAAGCACCAAGTGCGGAATCTTAAATTGCTGCGCCAGCTCGCAGGCTTCTTTAACGGTGCTGTGGTGTTTTTCATACGGGGAAAAGCGCTCTCGCTGCTCATACAGGCAAAACGCCTCGGCTAACAGCCAATCCGTGTTGCGGATATAGGCTTCACAAAGTGGATTGTAAGGCTCATCTCCTAGGCAGGTGAGCTTTTTTTCATCCCAGCACAAATGATAGCCGAACTGGCGCGCTTTGGTGGAATGAATATCAAAAAAGGTAATGCCGCCCACGCGCAGCTCAGCCGTTTGGCCGTCTTGAATGTCATGCAGCACAATGCGTTCATCGAGATGCTTTGTCAGCTTCTTTTGCAGGGTTAAGCCGCACATGGTACGAATGGCAGCGGACAAGCCCTTGTGACAGTAAATATGAAATTCGCCTTCATAGCGTCCCGCGTTCATCATGGCGGCAATTTTACGCACCATCCACACCACGCCCAGCAAATGGTCGCAGTGTTCATGTGTCACCATCATTTCGTGGATGCTCGCAATGTCAATGCCCGCACGCTCCAGCTGCACCAAAATGCCGTTGCCGCCGCCCGCGTCCGTCAAAAACGTATCGCCTTTTTCGTTTTGAATTGCAAAACAGGTGTTATAGCACTTTGTTGCCATGGCGTATCCTGTTCCAAGCACAACTAAACGGTTCATTGTTGCCCTCCTGATCCATCGCGGCTCACAGCCAGCACATATTTTTCAATAGCTTTTGCCACGCCGTCCTCGTCATTGGTGTCGGTAATCACATCTGCCAGTGCCCGAATGTCCGGCGTTGCGTTGCCCATGGCGACCGCAAACCCGGCTGCACGCAGCATGGCGGCATCGTTAGAAGAATCGCCGCACGCCATCACGGACTCCTGCGCAATGCCAAGATGCTTTGCCAGCGCCAAAAGCCCAACGCCTTTATCCACGCCTTTTGCATTCACCTCGGCATTGCCGGGAATGCTCGTCGTTACCAAAAAACGTCCTCCATCGGAAAGCGCCTCCAGCGCTTCCAAACGTTCCTCCGGGCGCGTAAAGAGCATGGTCACCTTTTCAATGGGTGCGGAACACTGCATGATAAAGGCTTCCATATCATCTACGCAGGTGCGCGTTTTGTGAAAATAGGGCACCATTTCCGCCGGAGCGAACTCACTCAAACGGGGAAACAAACGCCGCTCGGTGGCAATGACACCGCCGGAATAAACGTCAAACATGACATCCCACTTGCGCGTGGCGCGGTACTGCCACAGCGCTTCCTCCCGGCTGAGACAGCCCTCAAACAGGCGCTCCCCCGTTTGCAAATCCAGCACCGCCGCCCCGTTGGCTGTCAGTGCATAGCGCACGCCCTCAATATCCAAAAACTCCTGCGTGAGACCGTTTCGCAAGCGCCCGGTTGCGGGAATCACGGTAACGCCCTGCGCAATCGCAGCGCGGATGGCGTCAAGCGTGCGCTTTGTAATGTGCTTTTGCGTATTGAGTACCGTGCCATCCAAATCCAGCGCAATCAGCTGAATCTTCGCGCGCGGGTTCACAGATTGCGTTCCTTTTTCCATGCCAAAAACTCCTCAAAGGTTCCGGTGCGGTCTAAGCAGCCACTTTGTCCCAGCGGAATTTCAATAATGCGGTTGGCAATTTCGTCAATAAACTGGTGGTCGTGCGAGGAAAACAGCAGATTGCCCTTAAACGAAGCCAAGCCGTTTGCCAGCGCCTGAATGCTTTCAAGGTCGAGGTGGTTGGTCGGCTGGTCCAGCACGAGCACATTGGAATGATCCATCATCATACGCGAGAGCATACAGCGTACTTTTTCGCCGCCGGACAGCACCTTGGCGGGCTTGTACACCTCATCACCGGAAAACAGCATCCGCCCTAAGAAACCGCGCAGGAAGGTTTCGGTCGGGTCGGGGCTGTATTGGCGCAGCCACTCGATTAAATCGCCGTCAAAATTCTCAAAGAAAGCGCTGTTGTCCTGCGGGAAATAGCTTTGGCTGGTCGATACGCCCCACTTGAAGCTGCCCTCGTCCGGCTCCATTTCGCCCATCAAAATTTTGAACAAGGCGGTCATGCCCACTTCATTATCGCCCACAAACGCGATTTTATCGTTTTTGTTGGCAATAAAGCTGACATTGTCCAAAACTTTTACGCCGTCAATGGTTTTCGTGATGCCTTCCACAAAGAGAATATCCTTGCCGGCTTCACGCTCGGGGTCAAAGCCGACGAACGGATAGCGGCGGGAAGAAGCGGGCATTTCCTCCAGCTGAATGGAGTCCAAAATCTTTTTGCGGCTGGTAGCTTGTTTCGACTTCGATTTATTCGCAGAGAAGCGCTGAATAAAGGATTGCAGCTCCTTAATTTTTTCTTCCTTTTTCTTGTTCTGGTTGCGGATGAGCTGCTGCATCAATTGGCTGGACTCATACCAGAAGTCGTAGTTGCCCGCGTACATCTGCACCTTGTTGTAGTCAATATCCACGATGTGGGTGCATACGGCGTTTAAGAAGTGACGGTCATGGCTGACCACGATGATGGTGCCGTAATAGTCCATCAAAAATTCTTCCAGCCAGTCGATGGATTCAATATCAAGGCCGTTGGTGGGCTCGTCCAGCAAAATGATGGAGGGCTGACCAAACAGTGCTTGCGCCAGCAGCACCTTCACCTTTTGGCGGCCATCTAAGCTGTCCATTTGTGCATAGTGCAAATCGGTAGAAAGACCAAGGCCCGAAAGCAGCTGGTTTACCTCGGTTTCCGCGTCCCAGCCGCCCAGCTCGGCAAATTCCGCTTCCAATTCACCGGCACGCTCGCCGTCCGCTTCCGAAAAATCCTCTTTGGCGTACAGCTCGTCCTTTTCCTTCATGATGTCATACAGGCGGCGGTTGCCCATGATGACCGTTTCCATGACAGAAAAGCTGTCATATTTATAGTGGTCCTGCTCAAGAACGCTCATGCGGTCATCCGCACCGATGGACACACTGCCGGTAGACGGCTCAATCACACCGGAAATAATGCGCAAAAGGGTCGATTTTCCCGCGCCGTTTGCACCGATGATGCCATAGCAGTTGCCCGGCGTAAACTTTAAATCAACATGTTTATACAGAGTGGTTCCTTGAAATTGCAAGCTGACGTCATTGACAGAAAGCATAGTACCTTCCTTTCAAATGTAAAGCGCTCATTGCGCCGTGGATTCAGGCAGACCCGGTTGAAAGGCCCGCCCGTTTCAGGGGCTTTCCCTTATGATATATACTATAATAAGATAGCATATTTTCCAATGCTTGTAAAGGCAATCATGCAGGCTTTTGCCTGATTGCGCGGCCATTTCCGCCTTACATTCTTACCACTCTCCTTGCCGCGCCGTTGGTTATGCTTCAACGCGACAAAAAACAGCATTGCTGCAAGGAGAGCGGTAAAAATACATTACTTTTCTCAAGCCAAAACCTTTATTTCAACGAAAACACTTTCACATGGCGCTCCAGCTCGGTGGACTGTGCATACATCTGCTGGCTGGCGGCTGCGCTTTCCTCGGAAGCGGCGGAGTTATTTTGAATGACGACGCTGATTTGCTCCAAACCCAAATCAATTTGTTTTAACACGTTCGATTGTTCCGTCAGAACACTTAAAACCTGCTCGGTATGTGCGGCGGACTCTTCTGCTGCACGCGCTGTATTTCCAATTAACGCAAAGGCATCGCTTGTCAGTTCCCTGCCTTGCTCCACTGCTTTGCGGGCACTTTGCAGCAAAGCCGCTGTTTCTTTTGCTTCTTGGCTGCTTTTTTGGGCAAGCTGGCTCACGGTTCGCGCAATCACCGCAAAGCCTGTTCCGGCCTGCCCGGCGCGTGCCGCTTCTACGGCGGCATTCAGCGCCAGCAAATTGGTTTGAATGGTTTCGTCCACGGCTTCGCCTTCCGGCAGCAGCTGATTGGTAAAAAGTGCCGTCGCTTGTTGCAGTTCATTCTCTGCCGCCAACTGTTCTGCCTGCGTTTGAATTGCAAAATAATGTTGCAGCATCGTCTCCAGCTAGGTAATTTTTTCCTCACTCAAATAATCAAAGTAACCCGCCTGTTCGCTTTGCTCAAAGCGCTCCATCAATTCGGTTTTATTTTCCTGAAGGGCTTCGGTGAGTTGGCGGGCCGATTCTTTGGTTGGGTTCAGCAGCAGCGAACCTGTCAGCAATTCATTTTGCTTAAAATCTGCCAACAGGCGATTCACTGCTCCCTGTGACTGGCCAAAGTCATTGTAAAGCGTTCGGCTACTGGTAAACACCGTACCAATTCCGAATGCCCCAATCATGGCCGCTGCCATGCAAAGCACAATAATGGTTCCGAACGCAAACCGCAGCTTGTGCCGAATGGAAAGGTTTTTGATTTTCTGATGCATAGAAACGCTCCTTTACGCCGAGAGATCTCATCTCTGTTTTTGCTATCATAGTATCCAAGGCGGCCGAGCGATGTTCCTGCAAAAAAGCTGCTAAGTTCTCGTCTCTTTTGCGGTTCCCTTGTTCTTATCTGCAAATTGCTTTTTCAGTTTACACACCGCAAAAAGCAGTCATTCCAAACCATTTTTTGACTTTTTAATGTTGCGGAAATGTGTCTTATTCTTGACAAGATTACTGCTTTTGTCATACACTTATTTTGTATGTCGTTCGTTGAAAGGAGCCTTTTCATGCCCTTGATTTTACCGCGGGAGCTGCCCGCTTTTCACACCTTAGAGCAGGACAACGTGTTTGTCATGACCCATGCACGCGCCATTCACCAAGATATTCGCCCGCTGCGGATTCTGCTGGTCAATTTAATGCCCACGAAGATTGCCACGGAGACGCAAATCGCGCGTATGCTTGCCAATACGCCTTTGCAGGTGGAGCTTTCGCTTTTGCACATGAGCAGCCATGAATCGGCTCATGTTTCCAGCGAACATTTAAGCGCATTTTATCAAACCTTTGACGAAATTCGCCGCGAATACTTTGACGGCATGATTATCACGGGTGCACCGGTGGAAATGATGGCGTTTGAAGAAGTGGATTACTGGCCGGAGCTGTGCGAGGTGATGGAGTTTTCCAAAACGAATGTTTACAGCACAATGCACATCTGCTGGGGTGCACAGGCGGGTCTGTATTACCATTACGGCATTCCCAAACACGTTTTGCCGAAAAAGTGCTTCGGGGTATTTGAACATCGTGTTCTGCGCGAAAAAAATCCGCTGGTACGCGGCTTTGATGAAGTGTTTTTTGCCCCGCACTCGCGCCATACGGAAGTGCGGCGCAGCGATATTGACGCAGAACCGCGTCTGCGTGTGCTGGCAGAAAGCGCCGAGGCGGGTGTTCACCTGCTGGCCACGGATTCGGGCCGTCAGATTTTTGTGTGCGGCCACATGGAATATGATAAAAACACCCTGCGCGACGAATACGAACGCGATGTAGCCAAGGGTCTTCCGATTGAAGTACCGCGCCATTATTTTTACGACGACGACCCAAAAAAAGACGTGATTTTCCGCTGGAGAAGCCACGCCAATCTGTTGTTCTCGAACTGGCTGAACTACTATGTTTATCAGGTAACGCCGTTTGAATTGCGAGAGCTTTAAGCAAACTGCCCCTGTCCGTTTTGGACAGGGGCAGTTCCGTTTGTGAAAAGCGAAGCTTTTTTATAAACGGAAACCTTATCTAAAATGGAAAAGAGGGCTAGCCCCCTTTCCCAAGCCTTTTTCCTCTTGCAGCCTAGATTCTTTCTGAATCAGGCGGCAGTTTTTCGACAGCCTCTGTTCATCATTTTTTGCGCACCATACCTTTCCCTTTTTTCATAAAGCGCTTTGTGCGGGAAATAATAATGCGGACAGAACAGAAAGGAAGGGATGTCGTGCAGAATTTATTAAAAAAGCATCCATGGTTCATTTTGGCCGCAGGAGCCGCCATTCAAATTTTAACCGGAATCCCCTCCGCATGGGGTGCGTTTCAAAAGCCGGTTGGTACGGAATATGGTTTTTCCGCCGAGCAAACGGCACTTGCCTTTAGTTTTATTATTTGCTTTTTCGGCATTGGGTGTGTTTTGGGAGGATTGTTGCAAGATCGTTTTGGCCCTCGAACCGCGGGCCTTTGCGGAAGCGCACTGCTGGCCATCGGCTTTTTGTCTGCCGGGTGGTGGCTGCCCGCCGAAAAGCCCATTTTGTTTTACACATGCTTCAGCGCCCCCGTTGGGCTGGGGTGTGCCTTTTTGTATCCGGCGGTGATGTCCTGCGCGCAAAAATGGTACGCTGACCGAAAGGGGCTGGCAACAGGTGTCATCGGCGGTGCAGTAGGGCTTTCAGGCGCTGCGCTGACTTTACTGGTTCGCGGCTTTAACAGTCTGTTCGGCATTCGCCCAGCTCTGTGCCTTTTGGGAGCCATTCTGGGCATTGTGTGCGGAGCGGGCAGCCTTTTTTTGCATAATCCGCCTGCCCCGCCGCAGCAAAAGACCGCAGAGGACGTTTCACTGAAAGATATGCTGAAAAGCAAACAGTATCGGCTGTTATTTTTCATCACCTGTCTGGCCACGCCCAGCGTGCTGTTATTCAGCCCAAAAATTGTAGAAATGGCACAGGAACGCGGTTTAAGCGAGGCGGTGGGGCTGTCGTTTGTATGGGCCGGTTCCCTCAGCTCGGCGGCGGGGCGGCTTTCTATGGCGGCGCTTTCCGACCATATTGGCCGCCGAAAAACGGATTGTATTTTGTTTGCCGCTCTTGCCGGGCTTTCGGTTTTGTTTTTCTGGGCGCAGGGATGGTGGATGCTTGCCGTGTACTGCCTGTTGACCTTCTGCTATTCGGGCGAGGCCGCCGTTTTGCCCAGCCTTGTCACCGATTTATTCGGACAAAAGCAAGCCGGGATTCACTACGGCTTTGTTTCTTTAGGCATGAGCACCGGCAGCTTGCTATTTCCGATTGCCGCAAATGCATTTCACTTGCAAACGGCACGTCACTGGCTGGCAGCCGCAGCGGCACTCGGCGGTTTTCTGCTTTTGCTGAGATTAAAACCGCTGCGGGAGGGTCAGCGCATTTAACCGTGCAGCAAGCACTCTTGCTGCCATCCATCAAGGCGCTTGAGACTGTCGAAAAACTGCCGCCTGATTCAAAAAGAAGTCAGGCTGTAAGGGGAAAAAGGTTTGGAAAAGGGGGCTGAGCCCTCTTTTCCATTTTGAATAGGGATTCAGTTTGTGAAAAAGCGAAGCTTTTTCGACAAACTGAAGCGCCGCAGAACCAAGGTTCTGCGGCGCTTTTGCAGCAAAAGAAACTTCGCTTTGAATTATACCTGAGAAGCAGCAACAGCGCATGCAACCGTCATGCCAACCATGGGGTTGTTGCCGGCGCCGATGAGGCCCATCATCTCAACGTGCGCGGGCACGGAGGAAGAACCTGCAAACTGTGCGTCGGAGTGCATACGGCCCATGGTGTCGGTCAAGCCATAGGAAGCCGGGCCAGCTGCCATGTTGTCCGGGTGCAGGGTACGGCCCGTGCCGCCGCCGGATGCAACAGAGAAGTACTTCACGCCGTTCTCCAGCGCCCATTTCTTATAGGTGCCGGCAACGGGATGCTGGAAGCGAGTGGGGTTGGTGGAGTTACCGGTGATGGAAACGTCAACACCCTCGTGCTGCATGATAGCAACGCCTTCCAAAACGTCGTTTGCGCCATAGCACTTAACAGCAGCGCGCTCGCCCTCGGAGAAAGCACGCTCCTCCTCGATGTTCAGCTTGCCGGTAGTGAAGTCGTAGTCGGTTTTCACATAGGTGAAGCCGTTGATGCGGCTGATGATATAAGCAGCATCCTTGCCAAGGCCGTTCAGGATCACGCGCAGCGGCGTTTTGCGAGCCTTGTTAGCAGTGCGAGCGATGCCGATAGCACCCTCAGCAGCTGCGAAGGACTCGTGGCCTGCGAGGAATGCAAAGCACTTGGTGTCGTCGTTCAGCAGCATTGCGCCCAAGTTGCCGTGGCCAAGGCCAACCTTACGCTGCTCGGCAACAGAACCGGGCACGGTGAATGCCTCCAGACCCTCGCCGATGGCAGCAGCACACTCGGAAGCGTTCTTCAGGCCGCGCTTCACAGCGATAGCGGTGCCCAGAGTGTATGCCCAAACAGCATTCTCGAAGCAGATGGGCTGCACGCCTTTGACGATGCCCTCCACGTCGATGCCTTTCTCTTCCAGAAGCTTACGGCAATCGTCCAAAGTGCCCAAGCCGTTCTCTTTCAAGCATGCCTCAATTTTGGGCATGCGGCGTTCCTGACCTTCAAATTTAGCCATTGTACCGTTCCTCCCTTCTTATTGCTCGCGCGGGTCGATGTATTTGGCGGCGTTCGCAAAGCGGCCATAGGTGCCAACGTTCTTTTTGTAAGCCTCGTTAGCGTCTACACCCTTGCGGATGTCCTCCATCATCTTGCCCAAACGCACGAACTCGTAGCCGATGGCCTCGTTGTTCTCGTCCAGAGCAACGCGGGTGATGTAGCCCTCAGTCAACTCCAGATAACGCACGCCTTTTGCCTTTGTGGAGAAGATGGTGCCGGTCATGCTGCGCAGACCTTTGCCCAAATCTTCCAAGGAAGCGCCGATGGGCAAGCCGCCCTCGGAGAAAGCAGTCTGGCTGCGGCCGTAAACGATTTGTTTGAACAGCTCGCGCATAGCCACGTTGATCGCGTCGCACACGAGGTCGGTGTTCAGCGCCTCGAGGATGGTTTTGCCGGGGAGAATCTCACCCGCCATAGCGGCAGAGTGTGTCATACCGGAGCAGCCCAAAGTTTCCACCAAAGCCTCTTCGATGATACCGTCCTTGATGTTCAGCGTCAGCTTGCAAGCGCCCTGCTGAGGTGCGCACCAGCCCACACCGTGTGTCAAACCGGAAATGTCCTTAATCTCGTACGCCTTAACCCATTTGCCCTCTTCGGGAATGGGGGCGGGGCCGTGGTGAGGGCCCTTTGCGACCGGACACATTTGCTCTACTTCATGTGAATAAGTCATAGCGATGCTCCTTACTTTTGATAGTTTTTTAACATGGGAACCTATCCCTTATTATAAAGAAAACGAAAACTTTTTTCAAGTTTTCCGAAGTTTTTTTTCGTTTTTTTCTGTTTGCTTCAGCTTTGCGGCTCTCCTTTCGCGTTTTTTTGTATAGTTGTCCTATTGCATTTATAATTATTGCGCAATTATTGGCATAAAATAGCAATTGTGCGCTGTTTTTTGCCGATTTGACACAAACCCGCACAACAGGTTATACTTTGCGGTATGCACCTGTGTTTGCATGTGCATCACACCGCCGCACCCTGCGGCTCATTGGAAAGGACGTCCCTATGACTCATTTCAACCTGCATCAGCTCGACCTCAACGCATTTAACACTGCGGTTTCCAGCTGCACCGGCGACGTTTATATGGTAACGTCGGAAGGCGATAAGCTGAACCTCAAAAGCAAGCTTTGTCAGTTAATCGGCTTTCAGCGCCTTTTGCAAACCGACCGCGAAACGGCACAGCTTCACTGCACCAACCCGGATGATGAGCAATTCTTTTCTCATCTGGCGCTTTCCAACGCATAATTCCTCAAACCCTGCTCATCGGCGGGGTTTTTTGCTTTTTCTCTTTGAATTGCGAAAGATTGATTGACAGCCGCGCATACATAGTAGTATGATATGATAGATATGCAACATCAAACGAGGTGTAAAAATGGCATTATTTGAAAAATTATTCGGCAGCTTTTCCTCGAAAGAGCTGAAAAAGGTGCGCCCCATTGCGGACAAGGTACTGGCGCTGGAGCCCACTTATGCTGCCATGAGCGATACAGAGCTGGCCGGCATGACGCCCAAGTTCAAAGAGCGTCTTGCCAAAGGCGAAACGCTGGACGACATTCTGCCCGATGCGTTTGCCGTGTGCCGCGAGGCGTCCTGGCGCGTGCTGGGCATGAAGCACTTCCCCGTGCAGATCATCGGCGGCATTGTGCTGCACCGCGCATGTATTGCCGAGATGCGCACCGGTGAGGGTAAAACGCTGGTGGCAACCCTGCCGGTGTACCTCAACGCGCTGACCGGCGAGGGCGTTCACGTTGTCACCGTCAACGATTACTTAGCACGCCGTGACTCCGAGTGGATGGGCAAGCTGTACCGTTTCCTCGGCATGTCCGTGGGCTTGATTACTCACGAGCTGGACAAGGCGCAGCGCCGCACCGCTTATGCCGCCGACATCACCTATGGCACCAACAACGAGTTCGGCTTTGACTACCTGCGCGACAACATGGTAGTTTATAAAGAGCAAATGGTGCAGCGCGGACACGCTTATGCCATCGTGGACGAGGTGGACTCCATCTTAATTGACGAGGCCCGCACCCCGCTGATCATCTCCGGCCAAGGCGATAAAAGCACCGACCTTTACAAGCTGGCCGACAACTTTGCCCGCGGCTTAAAGCGCAGTGTAGTTGCCGAGCTGGACGACAAAACCGACCAAGACGAGCAGGTGGACGGCGACTATGTGGTAGACGAAAAGAAAAAGACTGCCACGCTGACCCAAAGCGGCATTGAAAAGGCCGAGCGCTATTTTAATGTGGAAAACCTCTCCGACGGCGAAAATATGACGCTTTTGCACCACATCAACCAAGCCATTAAAGCACGCGGCGTGATGAAGCGCGACGTAGACTATGTGGTGCGCGACGGCGAAGTCGTCATCGTTGACGAGTTTACAGGCCGTTTGATGGTGGGCCGCCGCTACAACGAAGGTCTGCACCAGGCCATCGAGGCCAAAGAGGGCGTACAGGTGGAGCGCGAGAGCAAAACGCTTGCCACCATTACCTTCCAAAACTTTTTCCGCATGTACAAAAAGCTGGGCGGCATGACCGGTACGGCCTCCACGGAAGCGGGCGAGTTTGAAGAAATTTATGGTTTGTCGGTTGTGGAAATTCCCACCAACAAGCCCATTGCGCGTCAGGATTTGAACGACGCCGTTTACAAAACCGAACAGGCGAAGTTTAACGCCGTCATTGAACAGGTTATTGAATGTCACGAGAAGGGCCAGCCGGTTCTGGTCGGCACCATTTCCATTGAAAAGAGCGAGCTGCTTTCCAAGATGCTGAAAAAACGCGGCATTAAGCACGAAGTGCTCAACGCGAAGTATCACGAGAAAGAGGCCGAAATCATTGCACAGGCCGGCAAAAAGGACGCCGTTACCATCGCCACCAACATGGCGGGCCGCGGCACCGACATTATGCTGGGCGGCAACGTGGAGTACATGACAAAGGCAGAGCTGCGCCGAGAGGGCTTCTCGGAGGAGCTGATTGCCGAGTCGAACGGCCACGCCGAAACTGACAACGAGGAAATCTTGGAGGTGCGCCGCCGCTATAACGAGCTGGAAGCCACCCACAAAGACGTTGTGGCAAAGCAGGCCGAGGAAGTACGCGCCGCGGGCGGTTTGTTTATCATCGGCACCGAGCGTCACGAGAGCCGCCGCATCGACAACCAGCTGCGCGGCCGTGCCGGCCGTCAGGGCGACCCCGGTTCTTCGCGCTTTTTCATCAGCCTGGAGGACGACTTGATGCGTCTGTTCGGCGGTGAGCGTGTACAGAACCTGATGAACAGCCTGGGCGTTGAGGACGATACCCCCATTGAAAACAAAATGATTAACGCGACCATCGAAAGCGCACAGAAAAAGCTGGAGGCACGCAACTTCTCCATCCGCAAAAACGTGCTTCAGTTCGATGACGTGATGAACAGCCAGCGCGAAATTATCTATTCGCAGCGTCAAAAGGTTTTGGCCGGCGAAGATGTTTCCGGCAATGTTCATACCATGATGCACGAATCCATCACCGAAACGGCGTCGCTGTATCTGGGCGGCGACAACCCGGCAGAATGGAACTTTGAGGGCTTGCGCGATTACTACCTGCGTTGGCTGTGCGGTTCGGACGACTTCCACTACGACGAGGAAGCGCTCAAAACCCTCACCCGCGAGGACGTCATCAAAGTGCTCACCGACCGCGCCGAGCTGATTACGAAAAACAAGGAAAAACGTTACGGCTCTCCGCTGATGCGTGAGTTTGAGCGCATGATTCTGCTGCGTGTTGTGGATACCAAGTGGATGGAACACATCGACGCCATGGAGGAACTGCGCAAGGGCATTCATCTGCGCAGCTACGGCCAGCACGATCCCGTTGTGGAATACCGTGTGGAGGGCTTTAAGATGTTTGACGAAATGGTGGATTCCATCCGCGAGGACACCACTCGTCTGCTGCTCACATTGGAGCTGCGGCTGGAAAAACCCCAGCCCGTTCAGCGCGAGGAAGTGGCAAAACCGACCCACGAGGGCGGCCCTACCGATGGCAGTGTGAAAAAAGTGCCCGTGAAAAAGGCAACTTCCATTGGCCGAAACGACCCCTGCCCCTGCGGCAGCGGCTTAAAATGGAAGAAATGCACCTGTGCGCAATATCACCCCGATTTAGCCGCACAAGGCTCTGCCAAATAATTGCTTTTCCCATGGGAGCGCTTTTGCGTTCCCATTTTTTTGTCGCAATGGAGATTTTTCTCCACTGCCATAGATTCCGCATTGGTGCCGTTACCCCTTTGCGGACACTTTGTCCGCGGCTTTTGCGGTTGTCCGGTTTTCTCACCCATGCCGCACAAAAGCCTTTTTCCGCTTTGCACTGCCCGTGAGGTGCAAAGCTATGGGCGCGTTTTGAATATTGAAAGAAGTTCAAAACACGCCAAGCAGAAACGAGAGGTATCATGAAACAGGAAAACGCTTTAAAAGCGCATATCCCAAAGGGCTTTCGTTCGGCACTGCTGAAAGAATTGTTTCATGGGTTAAAGCGCTGGGTGGCGCTTGCAGCCGTTTCGGCTGCTGCGGCCATCGTCACTTCGTATCTTACGCCCATTCTGGTCAGTTTTGCGGTAGACTCGGTTTTGGGCGACCTTCCCCCTTCCCTGCCTTCAGGGCTGCAAAGCTTTGGCGAATGGCTGGTCAGTCTTACGCCGACGCAGGCGCTGTGGTGGGTGGCCGGGGCCATTGTTGCGGTAAACTTGCTGAACGCGCTGTTTTCTTATCTGCGCGGCCACAGCCTTGCCTTTTTGGGCGAGGGCTTTGCCAAAAAGCTGCGTGACAAACTGTTTGCGCATTTGCAGAACGTTCCGTTCAGCTATTATTCCGGTGCGCAGACGGGCGACCTGATTCAGCGCTGCACCACCGACGTGGACATGGTGCGCCGCTTTATTCAAATGCAGCTCATTCAAATGCTGCGTACCATTGGAATGGCAATTACCGCCATTGCCGTTATGCTGCCCATCAGCCCGCAGATGACGCTGATCTCCTGCTGTCTCATGCCGTTTTTGGCACTGTTCAGCTTTGTGTACTTTCGCCGGGTGCAAAACCTGTTTTTAAAAGCGGATGAAGCCGAAGGCGCCATGAGCACGATGCTGCAAGAGGACTTAACGGGAATGCGCGTTGTACGCGCCTTTGCACAGCAAAAGGCCGAGCTGGAACGATTTACCGCCAAAAATCAGCATTACCACAACAGCATTACCAAACTCACCAGCGTTATGGGTGCTTACTGGGGTCTGTCCGACATGGCGGGCTATCTGCAAATTGCTTTAAGCCTGTGCTGCGGCGTTTACTTCTGTGTGCAGGGAAGCTTTACCGTGGGCAATGTGCTGCTGTTTACCACTTACACCTCCATGCTGACGTTCCCCATGCGTCAGCTGGGACGCATTTTGGCCGACCTCGGCAAAGCAGACGTTTCGCTCACCCGCTTGGAAGATATTCTTTGCTCGCCGGAAGAAGCCGAGCCGGGCAAAGCGCTTTCGCCCGTGATTGACGGCCAAGTTTCCTTTGACCATGTCAGCTTTGATTACGGCGAAGGTACGGTTTTGCACGACATCAGCTTTTCCGTGCAGCCGGGGCAAACTGTCGGCATTCTCGGCTCGACCGGTTCGGGAAAATCGACGCTGGTTCACTTATTGCAGCGCCACTGGAAAGCCAGCGAAGGCCATATCACGCTTTCGGGCGTGGACGTTAACGACATCGAGCGGCACCACTTGCGCCGGAACGTGGGGCTTGTGCTGCAAGAGCCGTTTTTGTACAGCCGCACCATTGGTGAGAATATCGCCATCGCAAGACGCAGCGCTTCGGAAAGTGAAATTTTTGAAGCGGCACGCACCGCCAGTCTGCACGATGTGATTACCAGTTTTTCTGAGGGCTATCAAACCGTTGTAGGCGAACGCGGCGTGACCCTTTCGGGCGGTCAAAAACAGCGCGTTGCCATTGCCCGCACTTTACTGCAAAATGCGCCGATTATGATTTTTGACGATTCGCTTTCCGCTGTGGACGCCCAGACCGACGCGGCCATCCGTGATGCGCTGACTGCAAAAAAAGATTGCACCATGTTTTTAATCAGCCATCGCATTGCCACAGTGCGGCGCGCCGATTTAATTCTTGTGATGGACGGCGGACGGATTGTGCAGCGCGGCACGCACGAAACGCTTTGCCGCGAAGAAGGCATGTACCGCCGTGTCTGCGCCTTGCAAAATGAGCTGGACGAAGTGCAGGAAGGGGGTGCTGTCCATGCATGAGCAAAAAGAATATCAAAACACCAAGGTGGATTTGCGCGTCTGGAAGCGCCTGATTGCCTACGCTATGCGCCGGCCTCAAACCGTGATTCGCTTGATGCTCACGCTGTTGGTGGTTGCCTGTGTAGACTTGGCCTACCCGCAGTTAACGCGCTTTGCGATTGACTACTTTATCGCCGGAAATACCACCGAGGGCATCGGCCTGTTTGCCGCTGTGTATGCAATTGTTGTGATTTTGCAGGGCACGGGCGTGTTTTTCTTTGTACGCGGTGCGGGCAAGCTGGAAATGGACATCAGCTATGACATCCGTCAAGACGCTTTTTCCCGCTTACAGCAGCTTTCCTTCAGCTTTTACGACACCACCAGCGTCGGCTGGCTGATGGCGCGTATGGGCAGTGACGTTTCCCGTCTGGCGGAAATGATTGCCTGGAGCCTTGTAGACCTTTGCTGGTCGGGCTTTTATGTACTCGGCATTATTGCCGTGCTGCTTTGGATGCACTGGCAGCTCGGGCTGATTGTGCTGTGTGTTGCGCCGGTTCTGGCGGTTTTATGCGTCTTTTTCCAGCGCAAAATTCTGCGTCAGCAGCGCTTGGTGCGCGCGGCCAACAGCCGCATTACCGGCGCATTTAACGAGGGCATTATGGGCGCTGTCACCACAAAAACGCTGGTTCGTGAGGAAGCCGGGTGCGAAGAATTTCGCGGTTTAACCGGCAGCATGAAGCAAGCCGCGGTGCGCGCCGCCCTTTGGAGCGCACTGTTTATGCCCATTGTCGTTGCGCTGGGCAGCGTTTCCACCGCGCTGGCGCTTTCGAGCGGCGGTAAGCTGGTGCTGGGCGGTGTGCTTGGGCTGGGAACGCTCTCCGCCTTTTTAAGCTACACGACACAGCTCTTTGACCCCATTCAGCAGCTGGCGAATATTTTGGCGGAAATGCAGGCCGCGCAAGCTTCGGCAGAGCGTGTCATTGACCTGCTGGACACCAAGCCGGATATTGTGGATTCTCCCGAAGTAGAAGCGGTATATGGCACAACGCTTGCGCCGCGCCGCGAAAATTGGGAGCCGATTACCGGCAAAATTGAGTTTTCGCATGTGGATTTCCGTTATAAAACAGGCGAAACCGTGCTGCATGATTTCAACTTGACAGTTGAACCAAACCAAACCATCGCATTGGTTGGTGAAACGGGTTCGGGCAAATCGACCATTGTCAACTTGGTGTGCCGTTTCTACGAGCCTACTTCCGGCCAAGTGCTGATTGACGGCAAAGATTACCGCGAACGCAGCCAGCTTTGGCTGCAAAGTGCGCTGGGCTATGTGCTGCAAACGCCGCACCTGTTCAGCGGAACGATTGCAGAAAACATTCGTTTTGGAAAACCCGACGCCACCATGGACGAGGTGAAACAGGCTGCAAAACTGGCATGTGCCGACGGCTTTATCGAAGCGATGGAGCAAGGCTATGACACACAGGTTGGTGAGGGCGGAGGCCGCCTTTCCACCGGACAAAAACAGCTGATTTGCTTTGCCCGCGTACTGCTGGCCGACCCGCGCATTTTCATTTTGGACGAGGCCACCAGCAGCATTGACACGGAGACCGAACAGCTCATTCAAACTGCGATCAGCAAGGTGCTGTCGGGACGCACCAGCTTTGTGGTAGCGCATCGCCTGTCCACCATTCGGGGCGCCGATCAAATTCTGGTGATTGACAAAGGCGAGATTGCCGAGGCAGGTACGCACGAAGAACTTTTAGCGCGAAAAGGCCGCTATTATCAGCTTTATACCCACCAATATCACAGCGAGGCATTTGACACCGCCAAGCAGTCTTACTGAAAAAAGGCAAAAAGGACACGGGAAAGCCGCTTTCCCGTGTCCTTTTGCTTTTCTGATTTTTTACCTGCTTTTACTCATAGCGCAATGCTTCGATGGGGTCAAGCTTTGCGGCTTTATTGGCTGGGTAATAGCCAAAAAACACACCGATGGCAACGCTGAAGGTGACCGCCGTCACAATGGCTTTCACGCTGGGCGTTGCGGCGTATCCCAACAAGTTTGCACCTGCGGAACCTAACCCTGCGCCGACGGCAATGCCAATGATGCCGCCGAACAGGCAGATAATGACGCTTTCTACAATAAACTGCACGCGAATACTGCCGTTTGTTGCACCAAGCGCTTTGCGCGTACCAATTTCACGGGTGCGCTCGGTAATGGATACCAGCATAATGTTCATTACGCCAACGCCGCCGACAAGCAAGCTGATTCCCGCGATGACTGCAATGGCCAAAGAAAGCGTTCCCATCATTTCCTGCATCATTTCCATAACGCTTTCCAAGCTGGTCGCTCTTGCTGTATAGGAGTTGTTTCTGGTATAGTAACTGGCAAAAAAGTTGTTGGTATCTTCCAGCAAAGCCTTTGTGTCCACCTCGGCCTTGCCAACCACGGTAAAGCTGGAGTATCCCGCAGCCGAATGATTCATGCTTTTTGCCACGCTGATGGGGATATACATGGCGGTTTCTGGAATAGCGTCCGTACTGCCCAGCACCATGCCCATATCCTCATACTCATAGGTACCAATGATGTAGAATGTATAAATTTTTGTTCCCTGCGTTACCGAAACCGTTTTGCCGATGGGGTCCTGACCGGGAAACAAATTTTCGCACAGCACATCACTGACAATGGCTACCGCGCGTTCATTTTCCACATCTTCCTGTGTAAAAAAGCGCCCCCGCTGAATTTCAATGTCCTGCACGGTTTGATACTCGACATTTCCGCCTGTCAAAGTCACCGTGACCGACTGATCCCCTTCCACGATTTCCTTGGAGCCCACTTGCTCTGAAAGGCCGATGGCTTCTACCTGATCGCCGTAATATTTCAAGTAATCCTCAATCATTGCGTCGGTCATCAAATCCTCGTCCGACCAGCTTTGCCGCCGGAACATCAGCGTCGCGCCGCCGTCATACACATCAGAATCACTTTTTTGTGTCAAGCTGACGGTAATATTGCTGGCACCCATGCTTTGCATACTGCTGGTCACAGAGCTTTGCATACTGTCGCCCACTGTCATGATGCCGATAACGGAACCAATGCCGATGATGATACCGAGCATGGTGAGCAAAGCACGCATTTTATTTGCCCAAAGGCCCGAAATGGCCAAGAGAATATTCTCAAAGATGAGCACTGCGCGCACCTCCTCCCTTTCGTTCCCCAAGAATCATGCCGTCGGAAATGGTGATGATGCGTTCGCACTCGCTGGCAAGCTGCTCGGAGTGCGTAATGAGCACGATGGTTTTCCCTTGTTCCTCATGCAGCTGATGGAACAAGTCCATCACAAGGCGTCCGGTTTTCGAGTCCAACGCACCCGTGGGCTCGTCGGCCAAAATCATGGCCGGGTCATTGGCCATCGCACGGGCGATGGCCACACGCTGTTTCTGACCGCCGGAAAGCTCGTTGGGACGGTGGGTCATTCGTTCGCCCATTCCAACGGTTTGCAAAAGCTCCTTCGCGCGCTTGGTGCGGCTGACGCCCGAACGTCCGGCGTACATCATAGGCAGCTCGACATTTTTCAGCGCCGTTGTGCGCGGAATTAGGTTGAAGGTTTGGAAAACAAAACCGATTTTCTCGCAGCGAATCCGCGAAAGCTCTTTGTCGTGCAAAGTGGCGGTGTCCACACCGTCTAAAATATACTGCCCTTCCGTGGGTCGGTCAAGTGCGCCGATGATATTCATCAACGTAGATTTGCCCGAACCGGATTCGCCTACAATCGCCACAAACTCGCCTTCATACACAGTGAGATCAATGCCGTGTAAAATCTCCAGCTCATTTTCCGTGCCGATGTTAAACTTTTTGATGATTCGGCTCATGCGGATAATCTCTTTTTTGTCGTTCATGCGCCGCACCCCTTAACCAACAGGTGCAGCCATTACGGCACCACCGCCGCCCGGGCCGCCTTCTGCGGGTCCTTGAATGACCACTTCGCCCTGCATCATGCCGCCGTTCATCATGTCCTCCAGCGTGGTATCCGTACCGCCCGCTTCCCCAATGGGTACGCGAACTTCCATGCCGTCGGTCAGCTCGTCGGACTCAATTTCGATATAATAGCTTGTTTCCATGCCGGTCGTTACGGGCAGCTCTTTCCAATCCTTCCCGTCACGAATGTAAATTACTTTTTCGCCGCTGTCCTTCGTTTCTACCGCGTCATAGGGAACGCTGTAAACGCCCTCGGTTTCGCTGAGCACAATTTCCACTTTGGCGGAAACACCAATCAGCAAGCCGCTGTCAGCGTCATCGACAGACACTTCTGCCGGGAAGCCGTTTTCCGAAGTCGTCACGGAAAGCTGGGTCAAAGTACCGGCAATTTCCTTATCGCCGGTGGCATCGCTTCGGATAATGGCACGCTGACCCACCTGCATTTGCTGAATATCATTTTCATCAATATTGACCGACACCTTCAAAGCGCCTGTATTTTGAATGGTTGCCAGCGGCGTTCCTCCTGCGGAGGAAGCGGCAGAGCCAACGGTTGCATTTAAAGAAGTAATTGTGCCGTCCGCCGTTGCGCGGATGGTGCAGTCCTCAATTTGCTCTTGCAGCTGCTCGACTGCCTCCAGCGCGGTGTCGCTGTCCAGCTGCTCTTTTGCCGTGTCCAGCTGCTGCTGGGCCGCATCCACCTGCTGCTTTGCCGATTCATACGTTTGCTTTGCCGCGCTGCACGCTTGGTCGGCAGCAGAATAAGCGGTGTAGAGTGCCTCGTAATTGCAGTTGGTTTTAGCGGTGTTCAGGCTGTTTTCCGCCGCTTGACGCGCTGCCACTGCATCGTTGTATGCTTTGGCCAAATCGGCGGCTTGAGCCTGTGCCTGTGCCAGCTGTGCTTGTGCTGCGGCGAGCTGTGCCTGGGCTTGTGCCAGGGCATCACTGCTTTGCAGCGAAGGAGTGTTTTGGCCGCTGTTTCCCGCCTGCTGTGTACCGCCGCCCTGTGCCGCTGCCACGGCTGCCTGCGCGGCATCCACAGCCGCTTGCGCGGCTACAATTTGGCTGTTGCTGTTCAGCGCAATGCCCGCATTCTGCTCGGCCGTCAGCGCTGCATCGTATGCACTTTGGTACGTTTGGATGGAAGTTTGTGCGGGCAGGAAAGCAGCCCGTTTTGTTTCCAAATCCGTGGCGGCTGTGGCATAAGACTGATACGCCGTTTGGTATTTTTCCTGCGCGGAAGCTAAACTTTCTTGTGCGCTTTCATAATTGCGCTGTGCCGTGGCTTGGTCGGTGCCGAGCGCTTTTTGCTTTTTCGCCAGCTCCTTTTCCAAATCGGCGGTGTCCAGCGTACAGATAATATCGCCTTTCTTTACCTGATCGCCCACCTGCACGGCAATGCTTTCGACGGTCTGGGTTTGCTGTGTGGTCACATTGGCCACATCCGCACTTGCGACCGTTCCCGTTACTGTAATGCTTTCCGCCATTGCATCTTTTTGCAAAATGACACTGCGATACGCCGGTTCATCCGAAGCGGCAGAAGCCTTTGCCGCTTTGTTTGCCCGCGTCATTGCCGCGCCTGCTGCCGCCAGCAGTGCAACCGCCACGCACACAAGGATGATTTTTTTCTTTGTGGGTCGAAACCATAATTTCAGCCGTCGTTTTACATTATTGCTCATACCGCTACCCCTTTATCGCTTTGCTGCTTTTTAGCGTTATTATAACAAAATATTGTGTGAGTTTTGTGTCACTTTGACGAAATTTAGGCACACAAAAACAGCCGTTCCGCCTGTCAAAACACTTGCAGGTGAAACGGCTGTTGCATTTAACCAGCCGGCAAGGGCTGCACGCTGCTCTCAGCGCGCAAACTCCATGGAAAGCGTTACTTCATACTGCTCGCCTTCGCCGAGCACGGCGGCACATGGCTTGTGGCTCCACTCGCCGTCTGCATCGCGGGCGTCGGGCAAGGACATCCACGGCTCAATGCACACAAAGTGCAGAGGGCCCGCCGCGCTCCACAGCAGCACATACGGGAAGCCCTGCACATCCACATGCACCGCTTTGCCGGTATCCTTTTCCACGAGGCTCATACGCGCACAGCTCAAGTCGGTAAGGCAGATGCTGTCATGGGCAAAGATTTCGTCCGACATTGCAATCTCGGTTTGCTGCTCAAAATACACAGATCTTTCGCCGGTGACTAAACCGTCGTTTTGGCCTGTCATAATCTGGGTCGGGGTTTGAGGCTCAGAAAAGCGAACCACATAGTCTTCCGCTTTGTGCTGCGCGTCAAACGGGCACAAAAACGCCGGGTGGAAACCAATGCCGAAGGGCATTTCTTCCTCGCCGTCATTGGCCACACACACCTTGTGACGCACCACGGCGCCCTCCAGCTCATACGTCACGAGCAAACGGAACGCAAAGGGGTATTTTTCCATGGTGAGCGCATTGGCCTCCAGCTTGAGCGTAATGCGGTCATCTGCCTTTTCCTCGAGCACATAATCCATATCACGCGCAAAGCCATGGCCGCCGCCCTCATATACGGTGCCCTTGTGGGTATAACGTCCATCTTTCAGCTTGCCGCAATACGGGAACAACAGCGGCGCATGACGCCCCCAAACAGAAGGATCTGCCGTCCAAAGCAGCTCCTCGCCTGTTTCCTTTTTGCATACGCTTGTCAACTCTGCACCGTGACCGCTCACTGTCACGCGCAAAATTTCATTTTCGATAATCCATTCCATAAAAAGCCTCCAAATGCTTTTATTCACTTCTTTTTTTACAGTATAACGGAAATTTAACAAAAAAGAAAGAGGGGAACGCTGTGTCACAAATAAAAATTTGCGAATATCGTAAGGCAGAAACCTGCGGCAGACAAAAAGCACTGTTTTGCCGCGGACTTCAAGAAAGGAGTGATTGCAATGGTTCCAAAAGCCAACCTGTCCGACTTAACGGGCACAGGCACCGTCAGAGTGCAGGTGTTTACCGCACGCGCCGCCCTGCCCGTTCAGAGTGCGGCAGTGACATTGACGCTGCCGGACGGCACAAGCATTTCTTCCCAAGTGGACGAGGGCGGAAATGCAGGCCCGTTTTCTGTGCCGTGTCCGCCGAAATCATTGTCGCTGGAAGAAAACAACACCATTTTACCCTATTCGACGTGCAGCATCTTAGTGGAAGCGCCGGGATATGACCCCGCGGAAACGATTGGTGTGCAAGTGTTCGACACCGTAGAAAGCCTGATGCAGTTCCCGCTGCTGCCGAAAGAGGATCCCGACGCCGGTGCACCGGCCCGCACCGCTTCCATTATGAGCGAGGTTTCCAACGTACCGGTTCACAAGCTGTTTACCGGCGGCCAAAGCTCTGCCGTTGCCCCTGTTCAAGCGTGTCAAAGCCAAGCCCGCTTACTTACCCAACCGGTCATCCCGGAAAAAATTACAGTGCATTTGGGTGCGCCGTCCGCCAATGTTCAAAATGTGACGGTAAGCTTCCGCGACTACATTAAAAATGTTGCATCCAGCGAGGTATACCCCACTTGGCCGGAAGAATCTCTGCGCGCCAACATCCATGCACAAATCAGCCTTGCCATCAACCGCATTTATACCGAGTGGTACAAAAGCAAAGGTTATTCGTTCCAGATCACCGGTTCACCCGGCTATGACCAAGCCTATGTGCATGGACGAAACATTTTTGAGCCGATGAGCCGGATTACCGACGAAATTTTCAACACCTACGCACGAAAAAAAGGCACGGTAAACCCCTACTTTACCGAGTACTGCGACGGCAAGACCGTTACCTGCAAGGGCATGAAGCAGTGGGGTACCAAGGATTTAGCCGAACAGGGCAAAAACGCCCTTCAAATTTTGCGCTACTATTACGGCGACGATTTAGAGCTGGTGCGGACGGATAACATTGCCGCCATCCCCAGCAGCTACCCCGGCACCCCGCTGAAAAAAGGCGACAGCGGCGAAAGCGTGCGCATCATTCAGCGCCAGCTGAACCGCATTGCGCAGGACTATCCGTTCTTTGGCCGAACAAACACCGACGGCATCTTCGGGCAGGACACCGAAGATGTGGTGAAAAAGTTCCAAAAGCAGTTTAATCTGACCGCGGACGGCATTGTTGGGCGTTCGACCTGGTACAAAATCAGCTACATTTATGTATCGGTAAAAGACCTTGCCGAGCTGACCAGCGAGGGTGAAAAGCCCGACGGAAATCTGGTGGCGGGCGTTTATCCCGGCACGGCCTTGCGCTTGGGCGACCGGGGCGATGCCGTGGAGCAGGTGCAGTTCTGGCTGTCCGAAGTGAGCGAGTACAACAGCAAAATTCCTTCGCCCGCGGTGGACGGTATTTTCGGTGCTGGAACCCAAGCAGCTGTGAAAGCATTTCAGCAGCAATACGGCCTCACAGTGGACGGCGTAGTTGGCGAAGCCACTTGGAACCGGCTTTATGCGGAATACACCTCGATTGAGGACGATCTTTCCACACCGGACGGCGACGGCAGCGGCGCGGGCGCTTATCCCGGCACACCGCTGAAAAACGGCAGCCGCGGCGACGCGGTGCGGCGCATTCAGGCATGGCTGCGCATTATCTCCAACTCCACACCGGAAATTCCCACCATCACGGTAGACGGCATTTTCGGCGCAGCCACCGAACGCGCGGTGCGCACTTTCCAAAGCCATTACGGGCTGACGGTAGACGGCATTGTAGGCCGTGCCACATGGAATAAAATTTACGAAGTTTACACCAGCATCATCAACGGACTTCTGGAGCCGGGCGAACGTCCGGGCACTTACCCCGGTTCTCCGCTTCGCGTGGGCAGCCGCGGAAAAGCTGTCAAAGAGGTGCAGTATTATTTGTATCTTTTGAGCGCTTACTATCCCGAAATTCCGGTCATCGCCTTTGACGGCGTGTTTGGCCGCGCTACCCAAGAGGCCGTGCTGGCTTATCAGCGTTTATTCTCCTTGACGCAGGACGGCATTGTAGGAAAAGCTACTTGGGACAGCATTTATGCACAGTTCAGCAAGCTGCGTTCTGTGGACGGCCCGCTCATCAGCTTCCGCGTATTTGCTTATCCGGGATATGTATTGAGCGAAGGACAAAGCGGGCAAATGGTACAGTTTGTCCAATTTATGCTTGCTTATATTGCATTTTTCTGGGACACCGTTTTACCCATTGACGAGCTGAACGGCAACTATGATGCACAGACAACAGAGGTCATTCGCAGCTTTCAGCGCGACTTTGGTTTAACTGTCACCGGCAACGTAGATGAAATCACATGGAATGCCCTTGTGATTACCTATTTAACTTTTGCCTCCGTTGGGCTGGACGGCGAACGGCCTGTTGGAGAATATCCGGGCTACACCATGACGCTGGGCAGCGCAGGAGCACCCGTGCTGGAAATGCAGGGCTTTATGAACGACATTGCTTCGCGGTACTGTGCCGCATGGTTTGTACCGGAAAGCGGCATTATTGACGAAACCACTTTTAACGCCATAAAAGAGTTTCAAATGGGCTTCGGCCTGCCGGTCACGGGCCTTGTTGACCGTGCTACTTGGGACGCAATTTACGCTTATTATCTTTCGGGGGAATGAAGTATGGCAAAGTTATATGTCTATGACGCTTACAACAATAAGCTGCTCAAATATAATTTGAGCGAAAACGATCCGATGCCGTATGCTTACAACAACACCATGCGTGTGCGTGAGTTCCGCGGCTCCTCCAACAGCCCCACACTGTGGACGACAACCACTGCCATGGAAGCGTGGAACTTAACGCGCCGCCGCTATGGCAAGGGCATCTACATCGGCTATGCATTTAAACGCATTTGGGAAGGCGGCCACGGCACCGCCAGCCAGCACTATGCAGGCGTTTCGTTTGACGTAGGCCAAAATACCACCAGCTCCGAGCGTTTGAAAATTCGTGATGCCGCTGTGGCCACAAAGGCATGGGGGTATGTAGAGCCCATCAGCATGACGCCGACTTGGGTTCACTTTGACCGCCGCTATGGTACACCGGCCTGCCCGAACACTACCGCAGGCTATCCCACCGTGCGGCGCGGTAGCAAAAGCACTTATGTGCTGATTTTGCAGGACGCTTTGAACGCACTTGGATACAGCACACGGACGCTGGACGGCATTTTCGGCGCCAATACCGAACGCGCATTGAAGGCGTTCCAGTCTTCCGTCGGTCTCACAGCGGACGGCATCTGCGGGTGTAACTCTTGGAAAAAGCTGACGGCCGCTTCCGTAGGCATCGGCAGAACCAGCACAGTCATTGACTGACCGGCTGCATCAAAAAGTTTTCTACCAGCATATCAAAAAGAGGGGCATAGCCCCTCTCAGTTTGTCGAAAAAGCTTCACTTTTTCACAAACTGAAACATTATCTAAAATGGAAAAGGGGGCTAGCCCCCTTTTCCAAGCCTTTTTCCCCTTGCAGCCTAGGTTCTTTCTGAATGAGGCGGCAGTTTTTCGACAGTCTCAGAGGGGCATAGCCCCTCTTTTTTATTGTTCTATGGTTTGCGTCGCCAAACTCTGTTCCGCTTCACGTTCCGGCATATCGGAAGATACGGTCTTTTCACCGCTTTGCGGGGTGCTGATGGATAAGTCCGGTTCGTTGTCGTCCACTGTTATTTGCTGCGTTGGCGTTTGTTCCACAGGAACGTTTTCCATCGGTGCTGTCACCGCATTTTCGGGCAAGGTAACGCCGTCCTCGTCCTCTCCTGCCCCCAGCTCTTTGGCCGCACTGCCCAGATATTCCCGAGCGACGGCAAGCGCATCCTCGTTCAGCTCATAGCGTTCGCTATTCAGCTGACCCGGCAGGACACAGGCGGCAAAGGATGGGTCTTTTGTTTGCAAAAATTGCAAGATGCGCTCGTAATCGTAAATTTCCATCGCCGTTAAATTCGTGCTGTAACTTCCTACCGCTTTTCGCATAGCATCGGGCAGCACCTCGGCAAGTTCGCCCGAACCCGCACGCAAAAACGCCACATAGGCCTGTGCCCGCATCACATGGCCGGACATCCATGTTTGCGGCTCTGTCTGCAATGCCTGCATCATCATATCAGTGGTAATCGTGGTCTGCTGAACCCCTTCCACATTGAGGTGCAGCGCATTCAGCGCATCAGCTGAGAGATATTGCGACAGGCTGAGCTGTGTTGTTCCAAGCGGCTCGGCCATTTCGGCCAGCTCCTGTGCCTTACAATAAATATAGTCATCAATGGTAATACTGAGCGTTTCGCGCAAGGTTGCCGCCGCCTGCGCAGGTCCTGCCTGTTCCACAGCTTGCAGCAGCGTTTGCGGATTTCCGCCCGAGAGCACAACGGTTTCGCCCGGAACCTCCACACAGGCAATTAAATTTTCCATCGCGTCAAACCGAAGCAGCACAAAGTGTTCCGGCTGCTGCTCGCCTGTCATCACCAACAGCGTTTTTCGGTCATCCAATGTCGGCTGCAAAATCGGCACGCCCGACTTTGGATTATCTGTTGGGCTGACGCGGGACAAGCTGAACGCCGCCACTAAAAAATAAAACGGCAGCAGCACCGCCAAACTAATGCCAAGCCCCAGCCAAAACGCGCGCCGGTTACTCATATTGCACCACTCCTATCTTTCCACGCCTTTTACAAAGCATTTTGCGCTTTGAATAATTTTTCTGTGCATAGGATGGGCGCATTTTGCTAAAAATATACTGCAAACGGCGCGGATTGCGCAAAAGGAGTGATACAAGATGAAAAAACAAAAAATTCCCCGCACCAGCCCCAGCCCGGCTGACCCGAACGGAAGCTACACCGGAAAGCCGTTAGACCCGCACGAAACCCCCACACAAGATGCCGACGATTTATAAAACCCGGCCACTCCCCTTTTCCGCTCTCATTTTGAGGGCGGTTTTTTGTCGAACGAAGGTTGCAGTTGGCTTTCAGCTGTGTTATGATTCCGTTAAGGCATTTGCGACAACAAAGAAATGCATCGATTTTTCAAAAAAACTCTAACACCCATACTTCGTGCTGCGGCACAGCTTTCTTTCGGGAGGATGCTTATGAAACCCTCATTTCCTGCCAGTTCCATTCAACGTATTTTAATCACCGGCCTTTTGATTTTGATTCAGCTGGTTTGGTTCGTCTTGTTTTTTTCAAAGCTGGCGGCTGTGGCCTCTTGGATCAATATTCTGTTCATTATATTAAGCTTTTTGATTGTTTTGCAGCTTGTCAACAAAGAAGAAAACCCTGCGTATAAAATTGGTTGGATTATACTAATTGAATTACTGCCTATTTTGGGCGGCGCGATGTACTTATTCTTTGGCAATCAGCGGCCTTCTGCGCAGATGCGCGCACAATTCAAACGAAACGAAGCAACATTTGCCCATTTATTAAAGGAAAATGCGGAACCGCCTGTGGGCCTTTCGCCCCGCATGAGAGGAACGGCGCATTATGTTACCGATACCGGCGGTTTTCCCATTTGGCAAAATACAGATGTGCGCTATTACCGCGTCGGTGAGGAGATGTATGCCGACATGCTGGAGGCGTTGGAAAAAGCCGAACATTTCATTTTTTTGGAATATTTCATTATTATGGAAAGCAGTGAAATGTGGCAGAGTATTTTGCAAATTCTCGAGCGTAAGGCAGCGCAGGGCGTAGACGTTCGCTTAATGTATGACGATCTGGGCAGCGTGGCGCTGCTGCCTGCGGGCTATCGGGAAATCATGGAAAAAAGGGGCATTCGCTGCTTGGCCTTCAATCCGTTTGTGCCGTTTTTAAGCTTGGTGATGAACCATCGTGACCACCGCAAAATTTTGTGCATCGACGGCCATACCGCTTTCAACGGCGGCATCAACCTTTCGGATGAATACATTAACCGCACCCATCCCCACGGACATTGGAAAGATACGGGCGTTCGGCTGATTGGTGACGCGGCATGGAATTTTACAATCATGTTTTTGCAAATGTGGGAGGCTTTTCGCCCCGGTGAACAGGATTTTCAACGGTTTTTGCCCCATGCGTTTCATCCCGACTCCTTTTTATCGAACGGGTGGGCACAGCCTTTTGGTGACTCGCCTTTAGACAATGAGCCCCTCAGCGAAAATATCTATATTGATATTTTGTCACAAACGCAAGACTACGTTTATATCAATACGCCGTACCTTGCCATCAGCAACGAAATGCAGACAGCGCTTACCACAGCAGCCAAGCGCGGCGTCGATGTGCGCATTGTCACGCCCGGCATTCCCGATAAGCGTGTTGTCTATGCGCTGACACGCTCGTACTACCCGCCTCTGCTGCAAGCCGGTGTAAAAATTTATGAGTATACGCCGGGGTTCATTCACGCAAAAAGCTATTTAAGTGACGACCGCATTGGCGTGGTGGGCACCATTAACATGGATTACCGCAGCTTGTACCTCCATTTTGAGTGCGGTACACTGCTGTATGAGTGCGATGCCCTTTCCGATTTGAAAGCCGACTGCGAGGACATTTTTTCCGTGAGCAGAGAAGTTTTGCTGTCCGATTGCCGCCGCGACTTTCCCCACCGTTTATTTCAGGCAGTTCTTCGGGTGTTTGCCCCTTTGTTTTAATTGGTATCATATGCAAAAATCCGGCTTGGGCAATGACAGCCCCAGCCGGATTTTTTATTTTATAATTCAATCAGCTTTCCCGCAATGCGCGTACCACACGCACCGCACACCGAAGCTGTGCCGGTGTATAATCTGCCGCAGCACATACCAGCTCGCACAGTTCCGGGCGCAGACGCAGTTTTTCTACAACGTCTTCAAACACCACTTCCTGTTCATCGCTTTCGCCCGCGCCGCACAGCCAAGCCGGCGAAACGCCAAGTACCGCTGCAATCCCCTGCACCACCACCGGGCGTGGATTTTCGATTGTTGCTTGTTCATAACGCTGTATGGTGGATTTTGTAACACCTGCCGCGTCTGCAATCTGCTGCAATGTCATACCGGACTGCATCCGGCGCTGACGCAGCCGCTCTGCCAAACGCAAGCGCTCAATTTTGCCATTTTTCCCTTTCACTAGTTGCTCCCCCCACTATCAACGGCACGCACACGCCTTTCTCCACTTGTGATGCGCTTTTGATTGGTGCTGCCTTTCTTCACGCACGGAAAATGCTTAAAGCTTGCGCGAAGCATACGGCAAATTTTTCATGATTGACTTTCCCTTTTGGTAAGTATGCGGTGGAGCACACAGCAACCTGTATGCTCCATCCGCCCATTTTTTAACCATACTTTGATACGGCTCGGAATCGCGCCGGAATGCCCGCTTATTTTGCACGCGAGGCAATTTCCATCAAAATCTGAGCCTTAAACTCCTCGATGCTCTTGGTTCCGCCATTTTCTTCTTTTCTTGCGCGAACGGAAACCGTTTTATCCTGCATCTCTTGTGCGCCTACTACGAGCATATAGGGCACTTTTTCCATTTGTGCCTGACGGATTTTATAACCCATCTTTTCGTCGCGGCAGTCTGCCGTGGCTCGCACACCGATGGCCTCCAGCTCCTCAAGCACTTCCTTGGCATATGCGCGGTGTGCCTCACTGATCGGAATAATACGCACCTGCTCCGGCGCAAGCCACACAGGAAGTGCGCCCGCATATTTTTCCAAAAGCAGTGCCAGTGTGCGCTCGTAGCAGCCCAAAGATGTGCGGTGAATGATGTACGGCGTATGCTCTTGGCCATCCTCACCGACGTACACCATGCCGAACTTCTGCGCCAGTAGCATGTCGATTTGAATGGTGATCAGCGTATCTTCTTTGCCGAACACATTCTTGATTTGAATATCGAGCTTCGGGCCGTAAAAAGCAGCTTCGTCCACGCCTACTTTGTAATCCAAGCCCAAGTGATCCAGAATCTTCTTCATGGTGCTCTGAGCAGCATCCCACTGCTCAGCCGTGCCTTCGTACTTATCGCTGCGGGCCGGATCCCACTGGCTGAAACGGTAGCTGACATCTTCTGCTAATCCAACCGTTTCCAGCATATAGTTGGCCAGCTCCAAACAGCCGCGGAATTCTTCCTCGAGCTGGTCGGGACGCAAAATGAGGTGGCCTTCCGAAATGGTGAACTGACGCACACGAATGAGGCCGTGCATCTCGCCGGAGTCCTCGTTGCGGAACAGCGTGCTGGTTTCGCCCAAACGCATGGGCAAATCGCGATAGCTGCGCTTGCGGTTCAAATAGACCTGATACTGGAACGGGCAGGTCATGGGGCGAAGCGCAAAGCATTCTTTGGTTTCATCGTGCGGGTCGCCCAAAACAAACATGCCGTCGAGATAATGATCCCAGTGGCCGGAAATGCGATACAAATCGCGCTTTGCCATCAGCGGCGTTTTCGTGAGCAGATAGCCGCGCTTTTGCTCCTCATCCTCCACAAAGCGCTGCAAAAGCTGAATCACTCGCGCACCCTTGGGAAGCAGCACGGGCAAGCCCTGGCCAATGGACTCCACCGTAGTGAAATACTCCAGCTCACGGCCAATTTTGTTGTGGTCGCGCTTGAGCGCTTCCTCTTGCTGTTTAAGGTACTCCTCAAGCTCGCTTGCCTTGGGGAAGGCCACACCATACACGCGGCACAAGGAATCGTTTTTTGCGTCCCCGCGCCAGTAAGCGCTCGTTGCGTTCGTCAGCTTCACTGCCTTTACTGCGCCGGTGCTCATCAAGTGCGGCCCTGCGCAAAGGTCGGTGTAATCTCCCTGCGTGTATACGGAAAGCTCCCAGCCCTTCTCGGCGTACTCCTCCAGCAGCTCCAGCTTGTAGGGCTGACCTGCAAACAGCGTGCGCCCTTCTTCCAGGCTGATTACGCGCTGCTCGATGGGCAAATCGGCTTTCACGATTTTTTTCATCTCGGCTTCGATGGCCGGGAACTGCTCCGGCGTGAACGGAGCCGTGCCGCCCACGTCATAATACCAGCCGTTTTCCAGCGCCGGGCCGATGCCGAAATGCGCTTCAGGATAAAGGTGCTGGATTGCCTGTGCCATAATGTGGGCAGCCGTGTGCCAGAAAGCGTGCTTGCCCTCCTCGTCAGCGAAGGTCAAAATATCCATGGTGCAGTCCTCGCTGACAGTTGTACGCAAATCTTTTGCCTCACCGTTAATGCGAACGGCGCAGGCAGCCTTATAAAGGCCCATACCGATGCTTTTTGCGATGTCAGCCGCGGAAATGCCCGGCTCAAATTCCTTGACAACGCCATCTTTTAATGTGACTTTGATCATTGCTGTGTCCTCCCAAAAGCAAATATTGTTTGCCCTTTGCCCTCAGCTGCGCTGAAAGAAAAAAGCCCATCCCGTTTTCATACCTAAACGGGATGAGCTATGAATCAGCCCACGGTTCCACCCGAATTATGCGTGCTTTACGCACCCATCACTCTTGCCGGCTGTAACGGGCCGTGCCCGGCAGGGGTTCGCCCCTGCGCTCTGCGGTGGTAAAGCATAAAGCTGATGCAAGGCCGCTTTCAGCACAAGGCAGCCCTCTCTGATGCACAAAATCTTCACGCCCGGTCGTCCGCTTCAACGCTTTCGGGATGTTTTATTTTAATAATATACGCTTTCAAACGGGAAAAGTCAAGCATTCCAATGGCAAAAATTTGATGCTTTATTGCGTTTTTTTCGACTTTTGAACAGGAAAGCTGGAATACTCCCGAATGCTTTACCCTTGACAAGCGTCCCGCTGCGCTATAAAATAGATGTGTGACATACTGTAATATCGGGCATGGTCGTGCTGCTTGCGGCGTGCCTTTTTGTTTGAAATATAAATAACGGTTCTTCGATTATGTATATTTTTGCCGACAAGTGCATCTTGTCCCTATATTACTTTTATTCATAATATGCAATCGAACAGGAGTTGAGGATTCCATGCCGTCTGTGTGGATTACTGTGCTTGCTGTGCTGGTTTGCGCCGTTGTTTCCGGTGTTGTGTGTTTTTTTGCCGGTGTTTCGCACCGCAAAAAAACTGCTGAGCAAAAAATCGGCAGCGCCGAAGAGGAGGCGAAACGCCTTGTTAACGACGCAATGAAAACCGCGCAGCAAAAGCGCAAGGAGGCCTTGGTGGAGGCCAAGGACGCCGCCCTTCAGATGAAAACTGAAGCGGATAAAGAGATTAAAGACCGCCGCAACGAACTGACCCGTCAAGAGCGCCGCCTGGACCAAAAAGAGGAAGCGATTGACCGCAAAACCGCCGCGATTGAGCAAAAAGAGGATGATTTGCGTCAGCGCAGCGAGCTGGTGGAAGCACGCCTTTCTGAAGTGGAACAAATTCGCGTGCGCCAGCTGGAAAAGCTGGAAACCATTGCAGGGCTTTCCAGCGAGGACGCCAAACAGCTGCTTTTAAACCGTTTGGACGAGCAGCTTTCCCACGAGAAAGCCATGCATATTGCAGCCTATGAGGCTCAAACAAAGGACGAAGCCGAAACCATGGCTCGTGAGCTGATCACCATGGCCATCGCCCGCTGTGCCGCGGATCATTCCAGCGAGGCAACCGTCTCCGTTGTGGCTTTGCCGAGTGACGAAATGAAGGGCCGCATCATTGGCCGTGAAGGGCGCAATATCCGCGCTTTGGAAACGGCGACGGGCGTCGATTTGATTATTGACGATACCCCCGAAGCCATCACGCTTTCCAGCTTTGACCCCGTGCGCCGTGAAATCGCACGCATGACGCTGGAAAAACTGATCAGTGATGGCCGCATTCACCCTGCCCGCATTGAGGAAACAGTGGATAAGTGCCGCCGTGAACTGGAATTGACCATGAAGCGCGAGGGTGAAAAAGCAGTGATGGACGTTGGTCTGCACAGCCTGCACCCCGATATTGTCAAGCTGCTGGGTCGCTTGCGTTTCCGCACCAGCTATGGCCAAAACGTACTCAACCACAGCTTGGAGGTTGCGTACCTCTCCGGTATTTTGGCCGGCGAGCTGGGGCTGAATGTAACACAAGCCAAACGCGCCGGTTTGCTGCATGACATCGGCAAAGCGCTCGACCACGAGATTGAGGGCAGCCACATTTCCATCGGCGTGGAAATTGCCAAAAAGTACAAAGAAAACCCCGCCATTATCCATGCAATTGAAGCACACCACGGCGATGTGGAAGCCAAAACGCCTTTGGCCTTTATCGTAATGGCCGCCGACGCAATTTCCGCCGCCCGTCCCGGTGCACGCCGTGAAAACCTGGAAAGCTACATCAAGCGTTTGGAAAGCCTTGAGGAGATTGCCAAAAGCTTTGAAGGCGTGGAAAGCAGCTTTGCCATTCAGGCGGGCCGCGAAGTGCGCATCATGGTGCGTCCCGACGCAGTGGATGACGATCACCTCATTTTACTGGCACATGCCATTTCGCAGAAAATTGAGGATGAGCTGGATTATCCCGGCCAAATTAAAGTCAATGTCATTCGTGAATCGCGTGCCGTTGAATATGCAAAATAAGCATTTGCCCGATGTTCCTTTGGTGCATCGGGCTTTTTTCCCACGATTCTCAACTGGAAAGGATTTGACTGTATGCTCTCTCATCCGCGTATGAAAGCAATTTTAATTGCGCTTTGCGTTGTTTTATCGCTTGCAATTGTGGGGATGCTGGTGCTCATTTTCAGCAGCGCCTTGAAAAAGGACGAGCCTTCTTCTATTTCCTCGGTTTCTATGCCCTCGTCTGTTCCCTCCTCTGTGCCGGTTTCCTCTTCTTCCTCCGTACCCAGCTCGTCGGAATCCGTTCCCGAAGTGCGCGAGGTAATTTCTCTGGATGACTTTGGCGGCAAACCCTATGTTGGCGAAGCCTATGGCCACTTGACGATCTCCGGCACGGCCGTTGACTGCGACCTTTATTACGGCGATTCCGAAGCGCAAATGAGCAAAGGGGCCGGAACTTACACTGGCGCACATATTCCCGGCGAAAACGGCACCATTTTGCTGGCCGGGCACACCGGAACATTTTTCCGCGATTTTGAAAGCGCAGAGATTGGCGCTGATATTCAAATTGAAACACGCTATGGCACCTATCACTATGAAATTGTCAATATGCAGCCCGCAGAAGCCACCGACGAAACGGCTTACGACTTAACACGCGAAGAAGAAAACATTATTTTGTACACCTGCTATCCGTTTGGACAGCTCAGCCCGACACCCTACCGCTACTTTATCTATGGCGAATTTGTCAGCGGTCCTGAGATTTCCGACGGTACGCAGGATGCCGCTGCCTAAATTTGACACACAAAAAGCGCATGGAAATTCCATTCCATGCGCTTTTTTATATTGTCTTTTATTCAATGGTAAAACGGTGCAGCAGATTTTATTTTTAACTCAAAACAAGTGTTATGTTCAATGAGCGGCGCAATTTTCAAGCGCACGCAAGGTTGTTTCCGAAACGCCGGACACCAACGCCAAGGCACATTCCTGCGCATCATAGTCCGAAAGAGTGAACTGCTTTTCCAGCACGTCGCGCAAGGTTTTGCAGCGGTTCATATAACGTTCCGCGGCTTTTAACCCCTTTTCCGTCAAGCGCACACTGCCCCGAGCCGTTTCCTGAAGCACCAGTTCTTCTTTCACAAAAGTATTCAGCATTCGGCTTACCGAGGCCCGCGCCACTCCCATGCGCACAGCAATTTCAATGCAGCGCACCTGCCCGCCGTTCTCCTGCGCAATCTGCGCCAGCACCAGCAAATAGCGCAGCTTTGCGGGCGTGAACACCATTGCGGTTTTGCTTTCCATACATTTCCCCCTTGGCTCCCATTGTTGCAGTAGATTCTTAAAATAGTTAGTAATAACTAACTGAAAGGCTAAAAAGAAAGCTGTTTTTACAGCATTTTTCAAAAATATTATAGCATTATTCCATATTTTCGTCAAGTAAACATCTATATGCGTCAAATAAAATGTTACCCAAAGCTAACAAATTGCAAAAAAACAGGCTCGTGCCTTTCATCGCACAAGCCTGTTTTCCGCTTTGAAAATTATTGCAGTGCTGCTTCGATGGTGCTGAACGCTTCGCTGCTGTTCTCACACATCACAAGCACGACTTCGCCGGTGGGCAGAACCTCCACCTTTGCTTGCTTTGCAATTTCATACTGGTCGGCCAGATAGTTTTCAAAGGACTTTTGCTGGTTTACAACAAAATCCTCCAGCGCCGCTTTGACCGCCTCGGTTTGTCCTTCCGCCGGCATAAACACACCCACGCCATACGCTTTGACGTTAATCAGCGAAATGCTGAACGCATATTGCTGGAGCTGGTCGGGGGTCAAGGTCAGCGTTTGCATGACCATATCGGCCATCTGAGCAGCGGCTTCGGGGTCGTTCTCCATGCTGCTGGGCAGATAGGTGTACACAGCGCTTTCGCCCGCTTTGGCACCGAGTACCGGCAGAGAGTCATTTGTTTCTTGGTCACGAGAAGCCACAATAGCAGCCGTGTAGGGGTCTTCCGCCGTCACTGCATCGCCGCTCTCAGAAGCCGCCTCGGAGGAGGAAGCCGGAGCGGAAGTGCTTTCCGACACTGCCGAAGAAGCGGGGGCAGAAGATGCCGGCGCAGAAGAAGCCGCCGCAGAGGACGAAGCGCCCGTGTCTGCACATGCTACCATCGCAGCGCACAGCACGGCAGTAACTGCCAATAAGAACCATTGTTTCATTGTTTTCATTCCGATATTCTCCTTTATTCATTCCTAAGTTTAGAATGTCCTTTTCAGCAGGAAAGTATACCTGCACACAAAATACGAATGACAGCGAAAAAATATTGCACGTTACTTTTATTTTTTCAAAAAAACTCAATGAAACAGTGTATCATGGTTCACGCAGGTATAAAACAATTCTTTCATCCGGTCGGGCGTCGTGCCACCGTTTGCCAAGACCCACATCATTTTCGTGATAACGGCTTCCAGCGTCATATCGTACGCTTCCAGCAAACCAAAGTCTTGCTTAATGCGTCTGCCTACCTCATACACCGTCATATTGCTGCCTTCCTGTGCCACCTGCGTGGTCATCACCACGGTTTTCCGGCCTTGGAAACGCTCCATTTGGCGGTAAAACTCCTCCACCAGCGGCTGCGGAATTCCGCCCACGCCAAAGCTTTCAATCACCAGACAATCATAATGCTCAAAGAGATAGGCCAGCAGCTCGGGCTGTGTGCCGGGAATCAGCTTGCACACGCACACCTGCGTATTTAAGTCGTGATAAAAGCGCACGTCCTGCGGCTCATACGGCCTTGTGGTGAGATAGCGAATCACGCGCCCGTCTTGAATGACCGCCGGGTACGGAAAGTTGATGCTGGCAAACGCATTGTAGCTTTTGGCGCGTTCTTTTTTGGCGCGTGTACCCACAATCGCCTTGCCGTCAAACACAATGGAAACATCGCGGCTGGCATCCTCGGAAGCATACAAAAAGCTGTCGGTTAAATTGGTGCGGGCATCGGTGTCGGGCGCGTCAATCGGCTTTTGCGCACCTGTCAGCACAATGGGCTTTTCGCTGTTTTGCACCATATAGCTCAATGCTGCCGCCGTATAGGCCAGCGTGTCCGTGCCGTGACAAATGACAAAGCCGTCAAATTCGTGATAGTGCTGTTCAATCAGCCGGGAAAGCATTTGCCAATGGGCGGGCGTCATGTTGGTGCTATCCACAGAAAAAGGCTCGATGACGGTGGGATGGCAAAATTCCGACACAGCGGGAACATGCGAAAGCAGCACCTCGCCGGACATGACGGGGGCAAGGCCATCCTGCGTTTTGCGGCAGGCAATGGTTCCGCCGGTGCCAATCATCAAAATTTGTTTTTTGCCCATGTGCGCTCCCCCGCTTACGCTTTGCCGACTTCGGACAGACGCAGACCCTCGTTATGCTCCTCGGCCCAAGTGATGTTCCACGGGCTGGTAAACAGCAGCAGCTTTCTGCCTTTGAAGTCCTCGACGCGCTTGGTGTCGCTCGTCAAATTGAGGGTTTTCGGGTCGATATCGTCGTTGTCAATCCAGCGAATTTGGCTGTACGAAAGCCCGGTGCGGCGCACCTCGACGTTATATTCCGTTTTCAAGCGATATTCCAGCACCTCAAATTGCAGCACGCCGACCACGCCGACAATCACTTCTTCCATACCGCCGCCCAGCTCTTTGAAAATCTGGATGGCGCCCTCTTGGGCAATTTGCTCCATTCCCTTGACAAATTGCTTACGCTTCATGGTGTCAATTTGAGAAATCCGCGCGAAGTGTTCGGGGGCAAATGTCGGAATGCCCTCATAAGCAAAGGGCGTTTTTGCAGTGGTGATGGTATCGCCAATGGAGAAAATGCCCGGGTCAAACAAGCCGATGATATCGCCCGCATAGGCTTCATCCACAATTTCACGCTCGGAAGCCATCATCTGCGTAGACTGCGCCAGCTTGATTTTCTTGCCGCTCTGCACATGCAGCACGTCCATGCCGCGCTCAAATTTACCGGAGCAAATGCGTGCAAACGCAATGCGGTCGCGGTGGGCTTTATTCATGTTCGCCTGAATTTTGAAAATAAAGGCGGAGAAATCCGGGCTGGTCGGCTCAATGAGTCCGGCGCTGGAATTTCGCGGAAGCGGCGTGGGCGACAGGCGCAAAAACTCGTTTAAGAACGGTTCGACACCAAAGTTCGTCAGCGCTGAACCGAAAAACACAGGCGTGAGCTTACCGTGGGTCACTTTATCCAAATCGAACTCATAAGCGGCGCCGTCCAAAAGCTCAATATCATCACGCAGGGTTTCATGCAGCGTTGCCCCCAAAAGCTCGTCGAGGTTGCTGTCACCAAGGTGTGCTTCGATAGTAGCGGCTTGCTGCGTACCGATTTTACCAACGCTTTCAAAGGCAAGAATCTCTTTTGCGTTGCGGTCGTAAACACCTTTAAACTCTTTGCCGCAGCCGATGGGCCAGTTCATGGGATAAGTTTCAATGCCGAGCACCTGCTCGATTTCTTCCAAAAGGTCAAACGGGTTCTGCGCTTCGCGATCCATCTTGTTGATAAAGGTAAAAATGGGAATGCCGCGCATGGTGCAAACCTTAAACAGCTTTTTTGTTTGCGCCTCAACGCCTTTTGCCGCGTCGATGACCATGACGGCGCTGTCCGCCGCCATCAAGGTGCGGTAGGTGTCCTCGGAAAAGTCCTGGTGTCCGGGAGTATCCAGAATATTGATGCAGGCGTCTTTATAATGGAATTGCAGCACAGACGAAGTAACCGAAATACCGCGCTGTTTTTCAATTTCCATCCAGTCGGACACAGCGGCGCGTGCGCCCTTTTTGCCCTTAACGATACCAGCTTGCTGAATGGCGCCGCCGTAGAGCAGCAGTTTTTCCGTCAGGGTAGTTTTGCCGGCGTCGGGATGCGAAATAATCGCAAACGTGCGGCGCTTATTGATTTCATTGACAAAATCTTTCACAAAGCGATCCTCCAAAAAGATGGGCATTTGCCAAAGCACTTGGGCAAACGCAAATACAGTCAACAAATATTGCTCGCAAACGGCACAGAAAAGCGGCTCTCTTCGTCTGCACCAAAGAGAGCCGCTTTTTGTATGCGTCAGCCCACGGGGCCGGTGCTTTTTCCGTTCTTGAGCAAATCGCAGAAAAGCGAAGCTTCGCTTAGCCCTGCTTTGCGGCCAGCTCGGCCAAAGCGTCCTTACGGGACAGGTTGATGCGTCCCTGCTGGTCGATTTCCGTTACCTTCACGAGCAGTTCATCGCCCACGGCCACAACGTCCTCCACGCGCTCAACACGCTTCGAGTCCAGCTTGGAGATGTGGACAAGGCCCTCTTTGCCCGGTGCAATTTCCACAAACGCACCGAAGGTCATCAAACGAGTCACGCGGCCTTTGTAGATAGCGCCCACCTCGGGATCTTCCACGATGGTTTTGATGGTGTGCATCGCGCGCTCGCCATCTTCGGAGTTCACGGCAGAAATAAAGATGGTGCCGTCCTCCTCAACGTCGATTTTGCAGTTATTGGTGGCGCAGATTTCCTGAATGACCTTGCCGCCCTTGCCGATGACGTCCTTAATCTTATCTACGTCAATCTTCATGGTCAGCATCTTGGGCGCATACTTGGACAGCTCGGCACGCGGCTCGGCAATCACCGGCAGCATGATTTCGTCCAGAATATACAAGCGGCCCTTGCGGCACTTTTCAAAGGCATCTTCAATGATTTCATAGGTCAGGCCGTCCACCTTAATATCCATCTGGATTGCGGTAATACCGTTTTTCGTGCCGCCGACTTTAAAGTCCATATCGCCGTGGAAGTCCTCAACGCCCTGAATGTCCAGCATGGTCATCCAGCGGTCGCCCTCGGTAATCAGACCGCAGGAGATACCGGCAACCGGTGCTTTGATGGGCACACCGGCATCCATCAAGGCCAGCGTAGAACCGCAGATGGAAGCCTGGCTGGTGGAGCCGTTGGAGGAAAGAACCTCGGACACCAGACGCAGTGCATACGGGAATTCCTCGGTGTCGGGAATCATGGGCAGCAGTGCACGCTCGGCCAAAGCACCGTGGCCGATTTCGCGGCGGCCGGGGCTGCGCGGTGCGCGTGCCTCGCCCACGGAATACGGCGGGAAGTTGTAGTGGTGCATATAGCGCTTGTTGTCCTCGGTGGACAAATCGTCCATAATCTGAGCGTCGCGCAGAGAGGACAGCGTGCAGGTAGTGAGCACCTGCGTTTGGCCGCGTGTGAACATGCCGGAACCGTGTACACGGGGCAGCAAGCCAACCTCGGCGGCCAAGGGGCGAATCTCGTTGATGCCGCGGCCATCGACGCGCTTGCCGTCATCCAGCAGCCAGCGGCGCACGACATACTTTTGCATTTTATACATCAATTCTTCGACAATGCCCTCGCCCCACTGCTCGGCATACTGCTCAGCAATGCGCTCACGAATGGGCAAAAGACGCATGTCGCGGATGTTTTTATCATCGGTATCCATAGCGGCTTTGAAGTCGTCCAGATAAGTGCTTTTCACTTCCTCAAACAGGTCGTGATCCAGCTCCATGGACTGGAACTCCTTCTTGGGCTTGCCGATTTCTGCCACAATGCCATTGATGAAGCCAATCATGGTTTTGATTTCTTCGTGAGCCTTTTTGATGGCGTTCAGCATGGTATGCTCGTCCACCTCGTTGGCGCCCGCTTCAATCATCACGATTTTTTCCATGCTGGCGGCAACGGTGAGCTGCAAATCGGTTTTTTCGCGCTGTGCCTCGGTGGGGTTCACAACCAGCTCGCCGTCCACAAGACCCATATACACACCGGCGATGGGGCCGTTCCAAGGAATGTCGGAAATGGAAATGGCAATCGAAGTACCAATCATGCCGGCAATTTCCGGGCTGCAATCCTGGTCAACGCTCATAACGGTCATAACAACCGCAACGTCGTTGCGCATATCTTTCGGGAACAGCGGACGGATGGGGCGGTCTACCACGCGGGAGGTCAAAATCGCCTTTTCACCGGGACGGCCTTCGCGGCGCATAAAGCTGCCGGGAATGCGGCCCACAGCATAGAGCTTTTCCTCAAAATCCACAGAGAGCGGGAAAAAGTCGATGCCGTCGCGCGGCTTTTCGGACATGGTTACGTTGCACAGCACACGGGTATCGCCGTAGCTGATCATGCAGCTGCCGTTGGAAAGGCCGCACATTTTGCCGGTTTCGACCACAAAGGGACGGCCAGCCAAGGTTGTTTCAAATTTGCGATAGTTGGGAAAAGTTTCCTTTGCCGATGCAAATTCCAGTGCCATAAAATAGCCTCCTGTCAAATAAAAAATGGTACGGGGAGGCTTTAGCAATAAATCCCGCCTGTTTTAAAGCCAAAGCAGGCGCGATTCATTGCTAACAACCATCCCGCGAGCGAAAGGGTAAATACACCGAAAGGCAGACGGCGCAAACTCCGTCTGCCTTTTGGGAATTTCAAATGATTACTTACGCAGACCCAGCTTTGCAATCAAAGCACGATAGCGCGCAATGTCCTTCTTCTGCAAATAAGCCAGCAGGTTGCGGCGACGGCCAACCATCTTCAGCAAGCCGCGGCGGCTGTGGTGGTCGTTTTTGTTCGCCTTCAGGTGCTCGGTCAAGTGGTTGATGCGTGCAGTGAGCAGCGCAACCTGAACCTCAGGAGAACCGGTATCGTTCTCGCTCATGCGTGCAGAAGCAATGATGTCTTGTTTGTTTTGCATAGTAAATCCTCTTTCCTGTTATTAAGATTAACCACGAACGCAGCGGAGGTACTCGCACAGGATGCGCCATCCACCGGGCACGGGTCAGCTGCCGAGACACGGCAACACCGTTATGATACCATATTTTCTTTCAAATATCAACGGGGCGATAAGGAAAATTTGAAATTTTTTCGCCCTTTTCGCTATACAGAGCCAAACGCCAATCGTTATGGAAGTGTCTGTAAAAATTGTGCCGCACACTCACGCGCTTTTTCAGCCGCTCGGCCAATCATCGCCGCCAGCTCGTCCACACTGTCAAAGCGCTGCGTCGGCCAAAGATAAGAAAGCAGGTAAACCCGCACTTCCTTTTCATAAGCATCGCCGGAAAAATCAGGCAAAAAGGTTTCACACGTCACCGTGCCGCTTGTATCCACCGTCGGACGTGTGCCAAGACCCGTTGCCCCGGCATACCATGCGCCGTCCAAGCAAACCACCCCGGCATACACTCCGTGACACGGCACAAGCATCCCGCCCGCAAACTGCTGATTGATGGTGGGAAAGCCCAGCGTGCGGCCCAGCTGCTTGCCGTGTGTGACGGGCGAAGTGACACTATACGGCTCACCTAAAAGCGCATTGGCCAGCGCGATGTCGCCGCTCTCCAAAGCAGCACGGATGCGCGTAGACGACACGGGCGCACCGTCCTGCAAAAGTGTCGGCACCGTGACCACTTGAATGCCCCGGCTTTCGCACAGCTCGTGCAAAAGGGCGACATTGCCCGCTTTGTGTGCGCCGAACGTGAAATCATCGCCTGTAAATACATACGCGGCATTCAGCTGGCGCACCAAAATCTGTTCGACAAATTCTTCCGGGGTCAAACGGCAAAATTCCTCAAACGCAGGCATCACGACACGCTGCACGCCGCACGCTTTCAAGCGGCGGCATTTTTCCTGCGGGGTCAAAATGGCCGCGCCCTTCCCCGCCCCGCCGTGGGGCAAAGTAAAAGTAAAGGCCGTTGGCGTCCAGCCGTGCGCCTTTGCCGCGCGCACAGCCGCTTCGACAACGGCACGATGTCCGAGATGAACCCCGTCAAAATAGCCCAGCGCCACTGCGCTTGCCTTACTCACGGCGTTCACTCCCTTTCACAAAACAGCTTTTTCTGACGAAGCGAGCCGTCGGCCACAACACCGATGCCCAAAAATTCGTCTTCACAATAAATACGGTACTCCCCCGGCTGGGCGTTCACACGAGAAACCGGCGCACCATTTAAAAGGCGCTGCTTTTGTGCCGCAGTTACGCTGACGGCATCCAGCGCGGCAAATACGGTTTCAATGCCGAGCAGAAGCGTTTCCAAACGGCCTTCATCCTTTGCAGCTTGAATTTGCTCAAAAGAATATGCCTGCTCCAAGGTATAGCCGCTGGCCATGGTGCGGCGCAGCGCACTCATGGTGGCGGGAACGCCCAAAGCCCTGCCGATGTCCTCTAAGAGAACGCGCACATAAGTCCCTTTGCCGCAATGAATTTGCAGCCGGTATTCCAACGCGCTCACGCGCTCTGTCAAAGAAAGCGAATGAATGACAATCGGGCGCGCCTTGCGCTCCACCGTTTCACCTTTGCGGGCGGCTTTATAAAGCGGCTGTCCGTTGATTTTCACCGCGGAATACATAGGCGGAACCTGCATTCCTTCCCCGAGAAACTGCCCCAAGACAGCACGGACTGCCGCTTCGTCGATGCTCGCAGGCACAGCGCTTTCTTCCAGCACAGTCCCGGTGATGTCGCCTGTATCCGTGCGCTTTCCCAAAAGCATCACCGCGTCATAGCACTTGTCGCTGTTGGGCTGAAGATCCACCGCTTTCGCGGCGTTGCCGATAAAAACAGGCAGCACACCGGTTGCCATGGGGTCCAGCGTTCCTCCATGGCCGATTTTCCTTGTTTTGCAAATCCCGCGCAGCTTTGCCACCACATCGAAGGAGGTAAAGCCCTGCGGCTTATCAACAATCAGGATTCCGTGCATAACACGCGCTCCACTTCACTTAAAATCGCGGCGCGGGCATTTTCCAAGCTGCCCATAATTTCGCAGCCCGCCGCCTGTTTGTGGCCGCCGCCGCCCAAACGGCTGCAAATGGCCGAAGCGTCCACGCCCGGCACAGTGCGCACGCTGACTTTATAGCTGCTGCTGGGCTGCTGACGCATGGTGATGCCTACCTTCACACCCTCGATGGCGCGGGCAATGCCGGTAACGCCTTCGATGTCGGTGGCGTCCGCGCCTGTCTGCGCAATTTGCTCGCGTGTTAAGCATACCACAGCACAGCGGTTGTCATAGTAATACGTCAAATTTTCCAGCGCCAAACGCTCGATGGCCAGCTGGCTGCGCGTTTTGCTTTCAAACAGCACACCGTTTAAGCGCACCAAATCCGCCCCCGCTTCAATCAAGCGTGCGGCTACTACATGGGTGCGCGCCGTGGTGTTGGCAAACTTAAAGCAGCCGGTGTCGGTGGAAACGCCGGTGTAAAGGCATTCCGCAATCATCGGTGTAATTTCCGCGTTCATGGCGCACAGCACATCATACATAATTTCCGCGGTTGCGGCCGCGTCACCTTGCAGCAGCATGGCGTCGGCGTAGCCGCCGTTGGAAGGATGATGGTCGATACAAAGGTCGACGCGCTCGGAATACGGCTGAACGCCTTCCCCAAACAGCTGAATTCCAGCCACGTCAATCGCTACGACGTATTCCGGCTCAAAGGAACCGTCAAACAGTCCTAATTGTAAGTAGCGGTATTTTTCCGGAATATCATCGGAACACAGAACCGCCACGGTTTTGCCCAAATTTTTCAAAGCGTGAAACAGTGCGCCCGCACTGCCCAGCGTGTCGCCGTCCGGGTTTTTGTGGCACAGCAGCAAAATACGGTCTTGGCGAAGCAGACGGGTGATGACGGCTTGAATATCCAATAATTCGCTCATACGTTCCTCTTTCTTCTTTTGCATTGCCCCGCTTGTCAGACAAGGCGGGGCAGCGCGTTTACGCAAGGGGCATTACTCGTGGTGCAGCCCCTGCAAAATTTCTCCGATATGCGCGGCGTAACGTGCGCCGTCATCGGCAATAAACCGAAACTCCGGTGTTTTGCGAATGTGCATCCGCTTGGCAATTTCGCTGCGGACATGGCCCGCCGCACGGTTCAGCGCTGCGGCAGCCTCCTTCGAGCCGTCCTCGCGCCCCATCATGCTGACATACACCTTTGCACTGGATAAGTCCGGCGCAACCTCAACACGCATGACGGACAGCAGCCCGCCTTGCAGCCGGGGGTCTTTCATGGTTCCGATGACACTGATCAGCTCGCGCTTCATGTCCTCGGACAAACGGCTCATATTTTTACTCTGCGGCATGGTGGTTACCTCCTTTGCACGCGCGGGGCAAGCGCCCCGTTAATCGCGATACTCCTCAATGATGAACGCCTCAAACACATCGCCCTCTTTGATGTCGGAGAACTTGACAAGGCCAATACCGCACTCGTAGCCGGTAGCCACTTCTTTCACGTCGTCTTTGAAGCGGCGCAGAGAATCAATTTCATCCTCTGCAATGACAATACCGTCACGCACCACGCGGATTTTGGCATTGCGTGTGACTTTGCCGTCCTGCACATAGCAGCCCGCAATCGTACCGGCAGAAGAAATCTTAAACACGTTGCGCACTTCGGCACGTCCCAGCTCAACCTCACGATATTTCGGGGCGAGCATCCCCTTCATTGCGTCGGTGACATCGTTGATGGCGTCGTAAATCACGCGGTACATGCGCATTTCGACTTCTGCCTGTGCGGCTTCCTCTTTGGCAATGGGATCCGGACGCACGTTAAAGCCGATGATGATTGCGCCGCCGGCATTTGCCAGCATAACGTCTGACTTGTTGATGGCGCCGACGCCCGCGTGAATGACACGCACACGCACTTCGTCATTGGTGATTTTTTCAAGGCTCTGCTTAACGGCCTCGGCACTGCCCTGCACGTCTGCCTTGACGATAATGGCAAGCTCTTTGCGCTCGCCCTCGGCAATCTGGCTGAACAGGTTGTCGAGCGTGACCTTCTTATAAGCGGCAAACTGTTTCTCCTTGGCTTCGGCAGCGCGGCGGTCGGCCAGCTCACGCGCCAGCTTCTCGTCCTCAACGGCGTCAAACAAATCGCCCGCGGCGGGCACTTCGGTCAAGCCGGTAATTTCCACGGGAGTGGACGGGCCGGCCTCTTTCAAAATCTGACCTTGGTCGTCACGCATCACACGCACACGACCCACAGACGTACCGGCGATTACAATATCGCCCTGACGCAAGGTACCCTTTTGCACCAAAATGGTGGCAACAGGGCCTTGACCCTTGTCCAAACGCGCCTCGATGACAGCGCCTTTTGCACGGCGGTTGGGGTTGGCTTTCAGCTCCTTCACCTCGGCCACCAAGCTGATGTTCTCCAGCAAGTCCTGAATGCCCATGCCTGTCGCAGCGGAAACCGGCACACAGATGATGTCGCCGCCCCATTCCTCGGGAACCAGCTCATATTTTGTGAGCTGCTCTTTGACCAGCTCCGGGTTTGCGGTGGGTTTATCCATCTTGTTGATGGCAACGATGATGGAAACGCCTGCCGCCTTTGCGTGGTTGATGGACTCAACGGTCTGCGGCATGATGCCGTCGTCGGCAGCGACAACCAGCACGGCAATATCGGTCAGGTTTGCGCCGCGGGCACGCATGGAAGTAAATGCCTCATGACCCGGCGTATCAAGGAAGGTGATGGGCTTGCCGTTCACCGTCACTTGATAAGCACCGATGTGCTGCGTAATGCCGCCGGCCTCGCCTGCGGTGACGCGCGTTTTGCGGATAGCGTCCAAGATAGAGGTTTTGCCGTGGTCAACGTGACCCATGACCACCACAACCGGCGGACGCTCGCACAAATCTTCTTCTTTGTCCTCATCCGTTTCAAACAGACGTTCCTCGATGGTAACGTGAACCTCACGCTCCACCTTTGCGCCCAGCTCCTCGGCTACAAGGCTTGCGGTGTCGAAGTCGATCACTTCACTGGCGGAAGCCATGACGCCGAGACCCATCAGCTTTTTAATCACCTGTGCCACGTTCACTTTCAAGCGCACAGCCAGCTCGCCCACGGCGATTTCATCGGGAATGGAAACCTTGAGCTGTGCCTTGCGCGCTTTTTCCAACTGAATGCGCTGCAAACGCTCTGCTTCGGTTTCACGCTTTTTCTGGAACTGCTGATTTTTGCCCAAGCGGTTTTTGCCGGTAAACTTCTGCTTGTTGCCGGCGGGCTGGGGCTTGCGGCGGTTTTCCACATTCTTGGTGGAAGCCAGCTCGGTATATTTCTCGTTAAACTTATCCAGGTTCACGTCCGCAGAAGAAGTGTCCACCGTCACGGTGACCACCTCACGCTTTTGCGGCGCGGGCTTTTGCTCTTTTTCAGGCTTAGGCATCCGCACACGCTCTTTGCGCTTTTGTGCGGGCTGCTTTGCGCTTTGCTTTTTGGGTTCTGCACTTTGCTGTGCACTGTTTAAATACTCGTCCAAACTTTGCACCTCTCCATCACGGGTGTAGTGTTCAAACACACGGTTCAGCTCCTGCTCGGTGAGCTGGCTGGTGTGCTTTTTCACCTCGCCTGTCCACTGGGTAAGCAGGTCGATCAAATCTTTATTTTGTACGCCAAGATCCTTGGCAAGGTCGCTCAGCTTATATTTAATGGTCATGCGCGTTCCTCCTTTTGTGCCGTTTGCTCGGAAATGGCTTTCCTGCACAGATTGGCCAGCTCGCAGTCGGTTACGGCAAACACCACTGTGGGCTTTCTGGTAATCTGGTTCAATTCTTCTTTTGTCAGGCTCATGACATGAAACTCGGTCAAGCCTTCGCAAAACTCCTGCGCGTGGCGCAGGGTGCGCTCAGCGGCGTCGGCCGCACATAAAACAAGGTCGGCTTTGCCCGTCATCACGCTTTCTTTCACGGGGTCAAACCCGGTTACCAGTGCACCGGCCTTGCGGCACAGCGAAAGCGCAAAGAGCAGTTTATTCCTCATGCGGCTCCTCCTGTTCCATCTGCGCTTCCATCGCGTCGTAGACCTCTTGGGGAATCTGCACCTCCAGCGCACGCTCAAAGCGCTTGGCTTTGCGCGCTTTTACAAGGCAGGCTTTCGACGGGCAGACATACGCGCCCCGACCGGGCTGCTTGCCCTTTAAATCCAGCGAAACACTGCCGTCCGGGGCGCGCACCACGCGCACCAGCTCCTTTTTCGGTTTCGATTCTCCGCAGCCCGAGCAACGGCGCAGCGGGATTTTTTTCGGGGTCATGGAACTCCTCCTTTACAGATTTGCGGCTGGCGGCAAACCGCTTATTCCTCGGTTTGCTCTGTTTGCTCGGCTTCGGTTTCCGTCTGCGGCTCGGCCTCGGTTTCGGGAACGCCGCTTTCCTTCTGCGCCGGGGCGCTGGGCTCCTCGCCGTAGTAACCGCTTTCAGGGCGAATGTCAATGTTGTAGCCTGTCAAACGGGCGCAAAGGCGTGCGTTTTGGCCTTTGTTGCCGATGGCAAGGCTCAGCTGATGGTCAGGCACTGTGACGCGGCAAGCCTTGGACTCGCCGTCCAAAATTTCCACGCCCACGACATTGGCCGGGCTGAGTGCCGCGCTGATAAATGCGGCGGGGTCTTCGCTCCAGCGCACAATGTCAATTTTCTCGCCGCCCAGCTCGTCGACAATCTTTGCCACACGCTGGCCGCGCGGGCCGATGCAAGCGCCCACGGGATCGACGTTTTCATCCTTGCTCCAAACGGCCATTTTCGTGCGGGCGCCCGCCTCGCGGCTGATGGCCTTTACCTCTACGGTGCCATCGAAAATCTCAGGCACTTCCATTTCAAACATGCGCTTGACCAGCCCCGGATGCGTGCGGCTGATCATCATACGCGGGCCGCGGTCGCCCTCGATGACGTCCACGACATACACTTTAATGTGCTGACCCTCGCGCAGCTGCTCGCCGGGCACCTGCTCATTGCGGGGAAGCACCGCAGTGCCGCCCTTGCTCAGCTCCACTGTGACCGTACCCTTTACCGGGTCGATGCTGTGAATCACCGCAGTGATAATCTCGTGTGCTTTCGACTGCATTTCTGCATACATTTGGCTGCGCTCGGCCTCTTTTAAGCCTTGGCGAATGACATGCTTTGCCGTCTGTGCGGCAATGCGGCCAAAGTCTTTCGTTTTCAAGGGGATATTGAACATATCGCCCAGCTTTGTGGTGCGGCGCTTTGCCTGTGCTTCATTGAGGCTGATTTCCACGCGCGGGTCCTCCACCTCTTCCACTACCAGCTTGAGCAGGGTTACGTTGAACTTGCCGGTTCTGGGGTCAATTTCCACCAGCACGTTTTCATCTTCAACGTCGTAATCCTTTTTGACCGCAATGACGATTGCATTTCGGATTTTTTCCAGCAGATAGTCGGCGCTCAAGCCGCGCTCCGCTTCCAGCAGTGAAAGAGCCTCAAAAAATTCGCCGTTCATTTTTCTAAACCATCCCTTTATTGCATAAATTTATTTTCAATTGCTTGCGCTTATTATGACTGATTAAAACAAATCCTCATCGTCACACAGCTTAAAATAGCTTGCGTTCTTTGTGTCGATGCTCACGGGGCCGTTTTCGGCTTCCAGCGTGACAACGCCGCCCTCCTTGCCCAGCAGAATGCCGGCAATTTCGCGGTCGCCGTTTTCGTCCGGGCGAATCAGGCGCGCGCGCACCTTTTGGCCCTTTTTCGCTTCAAAATGAGCGTCGCGCGTCAGCTTGCATCCAAGCCCCGGGCTGCCCACTTCCAGGTAGTAGCTCTCATCAATCGGGTCTGCCTCGTCCAAAATGGGGTTGATGGCGCGTGTGGCATCCTCGCACGCCTGCATGTCCAGCGGCTCGTCCCGGTCAATCAGCACCCGCAAAAACCAATCGGGGCCTTCTTTTTCAAACCGAACATCCCACAGACGCAGCCCCAGCTGCGCGAGCGCAGGGGAAACGAGTGCCTCCACCGCCGAAACGGTTGTACCGCTTTTTCCTTTTGCCATAAAACCTCCCGCCGAACGGCCTTTTGCCCCGGCGCAGACGCCCCCGCGTTTTTGCACCGTTGCCTTAACAAACAGGAAAGAGCGGACCGCGCGGCCCACTCTTTCACTAAAAACATATCGTACGCTAATTATATTACCACAAGCGTCCAAAATATGCAAGCTTTTTATTCCTGCGCTTCCGGCTCGCCCTGCGCGGCTTTTTGCTCATAAGGGTCGGTGTGCTGAATTTCCGCACGCAGACGGCGCTCGGTTTCTGGGTCGATGGCCGCCTTGCGCGCCATCAGCGCTTTGGTGGGAATCCCCATTTCCGTGAACATCGCTTCATGCTCGGTGCGAATGTTCCACGCGGGTTCACCGGCGTGTAAATCGCGCGTCATCCAAGTGATTTCAAACCCTGCTTCGGGCAAATATTGCAGCGTATCCTCAAAAAGGTCGTCATCATCGCACTTAAAGCAGATTTCGCCGTTTTCCGAAAGGAAGTCGCGGTACTGCACCAGCTGGCGCGGATGCGTTAAGCGGTGCTTTTTATGGCCGGACTTTTTGTTCCAGGGGTTGCAGAAATTGATATAAATGCGCTCCACTTGGTCGGGCGCAGCCAGCATACAGCGAATGCGCTCAATGTCGTGGGATAAAATTACCACGTTGTCCGGCGTTTTGCCCTCGGCTGCATAACGGCGCTCAATGTTTCGCTTTGCCAAAATAAGCACCTTATCTGTAATATCCACACCGATGTAATTGCGCTCGGGGTGGCGCAGTGCCAGCTGCGACAAAAAGCCGCCCTTGCCGCACCCGAGTTCCATGTGAATCGGCAAGCCGGGGTTTTGAAACACTTCGCGCCATTTTCCTTTTTGTGCCATAGGCTCGTTGATATGGTACGCACAGGCGGCCAGCTCCGGCCCGGCATACGGCTTAAAACGCATTCTCATAGGGAACCTCTCTTTTTCGTCTTTTAGCAATCCGCCTGCCCGAGTGCTCGGGCGTTCTGTTTTAGCGCGCGCCCGTCCAGCGCTCGCCGTCATACCATACGGGAGCATTGGCCGCAAGGCTTTTGGGCACGTCTAAAATCCGCTGATTTTCACTTCCGCGAAAACGCAAATCCAAATTGCGCTGTGACAAAATAAACGGCCCGTCCACCAGTACATCCAGCTCCTTTAGCAATGCACGCTGCTGCGGCGTACCGTTCATTAGCTGCTCCAACGTATAGCCCGTATACGCCGCCAGCTCATAGCCATGGGGCTTGAGCTGCTGGGCAAGGCACAAAAAGCCCTCGGCCTGACAAAACGGCTCGCCGCCGGAAAACGTCACGCCTTTGGCCAGCGGATTCGCCCGCACGATACGCACCAACTCCTCAACGGGAACTTTTGTTCCCACGCCGAACGGATGGCTTTCCGGGTTATGGCATCCTTCGCAGTGATGGGGGCACCCCTGCGCAAAAATAGTGACACGAATGCCGGGGCCGTCCACGATAGAATCGTTGACGATCCCGGCCAAATCTAAACAGACGCTGTCCATCAGCGGCTCAGACCATGCTTGACGCGGTCGCGCTCTTCTGCTTTTTTCGCGTCATTCCATTTGTCCATCGTTCCAACCAGATAGCCTGTAATGCGGCGGATGCGCTCAAAGCCGACATCCTTTCCGTTTTTTGCCGATACATTTGTTTTGACTGCCATAATACATACCTCCCAATTTTCTTACGGATGCGCCTGTCTCTCTGTCGTTTGCAAAGCACACAGGCCGCACCCATCAGCACAGCGGCAAGCGCCGCTTTTTATTCACAGCCGCAGAATGCGGTGACTTCTGGATAAAGCTTTTTCAGCTCGGCAATGCGCTCGGGGCTCAGCTCCTCGCCCTCGCGCCGCCCGCAGCGGGGACAAACCTCGCCAATCACACCCACATAGCCGCACACAGGGTCGCGGTCAACCGGATGGTTGATGGAACCATAGCCGATACCGGCGTCGTGCATACAGCGCACGACAGCCTCAAACGCTTCGACATTACTGGCGGTGTCGCCATCCAGCTCTACATAGCTGATATGACCCGCGTTTGTTAAAGCGTGGTAAGGCGCTTCCTTGTTGATTTTGTCATAGGCCGAAATTTCGTACCAGACGGGAATATGGAAGCTGTTGGTGTAATATTCGCGGTCGGTTACGCCCGGAATGACGCCGTAGCGTTTTTTGTCCATGCGCAGAAAGCGCCCGGAAAGACCCTCGGCAGGTGTTGCCAAAAGGCCGAAGTTCAGGCCCATCTCTTTGCCGCGGCGGTCGCAGAAATCGCGCATATGGCCGATAATTTCCAAGCCCTTTTGCTGCATTTCCTCGCTTTCGCCATGGTGATGGCCATAAAGCGCCGTCAAGGTTTCGGCCAAGCCGATGAAGCCAATGGAAAGGCTTCCGTGCTTGAGCACCTCGCGCACTTCATCATTGGGGCCTAAGCGGTCGGAGTCCAGCCAAACGCCCTGCCCCATTAAGAACGGGTAGTTATACACACGCTTGGAGGCTTGAATCTCAAAGCGGTCTAACAATTGCTGTGCCACCAGCTCCATCATCTCGTCCAGTTTCTGATAGAACAGCGCCTCGTCACCTTTGCTTTCAATCGCAAGGCGCGGCAGGTTGATGGACGTGAAAGACAAATTGCCGCGCGAATAGGCAATTTCGCGTTCAGGGTCATAGAAGTTGCCCATCACGCGGGTACGGCAGCCCATGGTAGCCACTTCCGTTTCCGGGTGGCCGGGGCGGTAATACTGCAAGTTGAAGGGGCTGTCCAAAAAGACGTAGTTCGGGAACAAACGCTTCGCGCTGACGCGGCACGACAGCTGGAACAAGTCATAGTTCGGGTCGCCGGGGTTGTAGTTAACGCCCTCTTTCACCTTGAAAATGTGAATGGGGAAAATGGGCGTTTCGCCGTGTCCGAGCCCGGCATCCTCCGCCAAAAGGATGTTGCGGATTACCATGCGGCCCTCGGGCGAAGTATCCGTGCCGTAGTTGATGGAAGAAAACGGCGTTTGCGCACCGGCGCGGGAGTGCATCGTGTTCAAATTGTGCACAAAGCCCTCCATCGCTTGGAAGGTGTCGCGGTCAGTGCTTTCGGCAGCGCGGCGGCGTGCGCGGCGCACGATGGAAGCGGCTGTTTTCTCGTCCAAGCGGCCTGTTTTGACTAAGGCATCGACAGCGGCAGCATCAAAGCGTTCGGCATCCACCTCCAAACGTGCGGGGTGACCCGTTGCCTCCTCGCCCGCCTCGGCGGCCTGCTGCGCCAGCTGCGCTTCGTTTTCGCTGTCCAGCACATCCTCCAGCGCATCGCGCAGTTTTCTGCGGTACAAGCGCGCAAACGACTTTGCAACGCCCTGCGCCATCGCATAGTCAAAATTGGGCACGCCCTGGCCTCCGTGCTGATCGTTTTGGTTCGACTGAATGGCAATGGCCGCAAGCGCGGCATAGCTGCCGATGCTCTGCGGCTCGCGCAGATAGCCGTGACCCGTAGAAAAACCACCCTTGAACAGTCGAAGAAGATCGATCTGACAGCAAGTAGTGGTCAATGCATAAAAATCAAAATCATGTATATGAATGTCGCCCTCGGCATACGCCTTGGATTGTTCGGGAGTGAGCAGGTAAGCGGCGTTGTATGCCTTTGCGCCCGCCGTGCCGATTTGCAGCATACTGCCCATTGCGGTGTTGCCGTCGATGTTCGCGTTGTCGCGCTTCATATCGCTTTGACGGGCATCCACATTGGTAATTTCGTCAATGGCGTGCATCAAGCTGGTTTTTGCCTCTCGGATGCGTGTGCGCTCAGCGCGGTACAGGATATACTGCTTTGCGGCATTTTCAAACCCGGCGTGCATCAGCTCCTGCTCGGCAATATCTTGAATCTCCTCAATGCGCGGGTTTTCCTGCGGCAAAGCCTCCAGCCGCCGCCCCACAGCGCGCGCCACCAGCGCGGCTTGCTCGGCATTGCCTTCCCCGGCGGCTTTGAGAGATTTTAAAATGGCGGCGGTGATTTTGCTTTCATCGTATAAAACCACGCGGCCATCCCGTTTTACAATGCTTTTTACCATGTGCGTAATCCTCTCTTCCCGGCTGTGTCCGCCCCACATGGAGGGTGCGACATTCCAAAAACGCCCTAAATCTTGAAAACAGTAGTTAGTTTATCACTATATATAGGGTTCGTCAAGACGAAAAAGCGCGAACGCGGTCAAAACCGCGGCAAAATTTTTTCTGAAATTTTGTCAGAATTGCTGATTTCGTTCAAAACGTGTATAATGTCCTTGACAAGAAGGGGGGCATCGCTGTTGGAGCAGCCGAAAGAACGTATTTCACCGCTTGGCATCCGCTATGAACTGACGAGGAAACGAGTGAAAAACATCAATTTCCGCGTGCGTACAGACGGCACGCTGGCCGTCAGCGCATCGGCCCGCGTACCCTTAAAACAGATTGATGCGCTGGTGGACGAGCGCCGGGAGTGGGTGGAAAAGGCCCGCAAACATGCCGCCGAGCAAGCCGCGCTTCATGCAGCACCCTGCCCGGTTTCCGCAGCAGAGGCACTGGCGCTTTTTACAGCGCTGGAGGAACCCGTGTACCGCCAATTTTGTACGGCAGTTCCCCAGCGTCCCACGCTGTGTGTCCGTGACATGAAAACAAGGTGGGGTGTGTGCTGTCCGGCCCGCGGACGCATCACCCTAAATCTGCGCCTTGCGTTGTATCCGCCCGAGGTCATTACCTATGTCATCGTGCATGAATATTCACATTTTATTCATTGCAATCACAGCAAAGCCTTTTGGCAAGTGGTACAAACCCATCTGCCGAATTGGCGCGAGCTGCGCGCGAAACTTCGTCAAAACCCTTAGTGCACAAAAGCGCGCCGCGTATTTACATTTTTATAGACACATTTTGTTTTCCTCTTTTTGCTTGCATTGCGCAAGGGCTTGTTATATACTATTGTAATTACGGCCCTCTGTTTTGCAGGACAGACGCCGCATGAGAGAACAGTTCACACGCCCTTCTTTGGAAGGGCGGCGCGAAAGGAAACGGCATGAATAAGTATAAGCGTTTGGTGTCCAATACCATTTTGACGGCCATCAATCAGTTTTCTTCCAAACTGCTGGGCATTTTAATGACGGCCTACTATACTCGCCAGCTGACCACCGCCGAGTTTGGTTTGATGGACACTGTGCAGACAACAGGACAGTTTTTTATCCCTCTGGTGCTGCTTGGCATTCAAAACGCCATTGTGCGCTTTGGCCTTGAGGCGCACAGCGACCACCGAAAAATTTATACCAACGGCCTGGCCGCTTTGGGCACAGGGTACGGCATTTTGCTCATCATCTGGCCCGTTCTATCACAGTTTGATTTTATCGCCAATTCCGTTGGGCCATACGGCGCGCTGATGCTGGTATTCTTGCTGACGAGCTGCTTTAACACACTGAACTGTCAGGTTACCCGCGCACAGGGAAATTTGCGTCTGTATGCCATTGACGGCATTTTAAACAGTGCCGTTACTTTAGTATGCACCGTCCTTTACATTTCCGGCTTTGGTCTGCGGCCCGAAGGTATGCTGCTGGCCGTCATCACCGGCGATTTTATCAGCGCACTGTTTTTATTTTTCTCCCTGCGCATGTGGCGTTTTGTACGGTTTCGCAGCTTCGACCGGGAGTTGATGGGGCGTATGCTTCGCTTTTCCCTTCCGCTGGTGTCGGCGTCGATCTTCTGGTCCATTACCAACACGAGCGACAAGCTGTTTATTACCAATATGCTGGGGCCGGAATATACCGGGTTGATGAGTGCGTGCTACCGCCTTCCCACGCTGCTTTCCATCGTTGCCACCATGTTTACCGAGGCATGGCAAATCAGCGCGTTTACAGACGGCTCTAAAGCCGGGCGTGAAGCTTTCTTTTCCCGGGTATTCGGCATTTATCAGGGTGTCATGTTTATGGCTGCCGCAGGCATTATCTGGCTGTGCCAACCCATCATGCGCGTGTATGTCGGCAAAGAATTCTTCTCCGCGTGGGAGTGTGTGCCGCTATTTACGTTTGCCACTATTTTCTCCTCGCTTTCTAATTTCCAAAACAGTATTTACATGCTTGAAATGAAAAGCGGGCTTTCGCTGCTGACAATGGGCGTCGGCGCTGTTTTAAACTTAATCTTAAACGCCGCGCTGATTCCCTCCTACGGCATTCAGGGTGCAGCTGTGGCCACGGCGGCCAGCTACTTTGTGGTTTTTTTCATTCGCGCGTTTTCCACGCGGCGATTGCTGCGCATGAGTTACCGCCCGGTGCATCTTGCCATCAATGTTGCTCTTTTGTGCTTCCAAAGCATGATTTTGCTGATGCAGGGAGAAAATTGGGCGTTTTGGCTGACCATTGCTACCTACATTACACTGCTGTTTAATCTGAGCAGCTTTGTAGACACTGTGACAGTGCTGTTGTCCCGGCGCAAAAAAACACGTTAATCTTTTCAGCGTTTGCCAGAGCTTACCGGCAAACGCTTTTTTGTTGTATCATTTTAATCCATTTAATCAATTTTTCCGCGTTTTAAAAGCCTCTTGACAGGAGAATATTTTTTGGTTACAATGAACTCAGTAAGCATATGTTAACTTTGTTTTAGAAATAATTACTTGAAAAGCAGTTTATCTGTCGTTTTCCGGTTGTTGCATCGCTTTTTGGCGATGCTTTTTTCTGGCCATTTGTTAGCTAAAGCTAACACTCGCTTTTCATTTTATATGCAGAAAGGATTTCCCCGCATGATGCTTCAAAAACGCCTCATCGAAATGGTGCCCGAAGCCAAAAAGCATATTGCCGCCAATGTATTCCTGCAATGGCTTTCCCTTCTGGCAAACATTGCCTTAACCGCCTGCGTGTGCGTCTTTCTTGCCGGGCTGGTCACAGGTGCAGCACTTCCCGCTGTTCCCACGGCTTTGTTTTGCTTTGCCATGGCCGCCATTCGCTTTTTATGTATGCGCGCCGCCTCGTGGCAGGGCTATTTATCCTGCCGCCGTGTAAAACACACGCTGCGCGAAGCCATTTATCAAAAGCTGCTGCGCCTTGGCCCTTCCTATGCCCAAAGCACGGCGACCAGTGAAATTGTACAGGTGGCATGTGAAGGCGTGGAACAGCTGGAAACCTATTTCAGCGCTTATCTGCCCCAGCTGTTTTACAGTCTGCTTGCTCCCATTACACTGTTTGCAGTACTGTCGTTTTTCTATTTTCCGGCCGCATTGATTTTATTTATCTGCGTTCCGCTGATTCCCATTTCCATCGCACTGGTGCAAACGTTCGCCAAAAAGCTTTTAGCAAAATATTGGGGGCAGTACACGGCGCTGGGCGACCACTTTTTGGAAAATTTGCAGGGCTTGACCACCTTAAAAATTTATCAGACGGACGGGGAACGCCATGCACAGATGAATGAGCAGGCTGAACACTTTCGCCGCATTACCATGAAGGTGCTCACCATGCAGCTCAACTCCATCACGATTATGGATTTAGTGGCCTTTGGAGGAAGTGCCGCCGGCATTATTTTGGCGGTGCGCGCTTACGCTGCGTCGGAAATCGGCTTTGCCGCATGTCTGTTAATGATTCTTCTTTCGGCGGAATTTTTTCTTCCGATGCGTCTGCTGGGCTCCTTTTTCCATATTGCGATGAACGGTATGGCAGCGAGCGACAAAATTTTCCGTCTTTTAGGGCTGGAGGAGCCGGAGCAAAAAAACTCCGATGTGCGCTTGCAGGACACAGCCCTGCATTTTTCTCACGTTGGTTTTTCGTATGATGGTCAGCGGAATATCTTATCTGATATTTCCCTTAGCATTCCGGCCAACGAGATGACCGCCTTGGTGGGTAAAAGCGGCTGCGGTAAAAGCACAGTGTGCGCACTGGCAGCCGGCACACGCGAGGGTTACACCGGCAGTATCACCTTGGGCGGCGTGGAGCTTTCGGCGTTACCGCGCGATGTGCTGATGCGCACTGTCACAACCGTAGGCAGCAGCGTATACTTATTTAAAGGAAGCGTGCGCAGCAATTTGCTGATGGCAAAGCCCGATGCCGACGACGCAGCGCTTTGGGCCGTACTGGAGCGGGTAGCACTTGCCGATTTCCTGCGCAGTGAACAGGGGTTAGATACAACGGTGCTGGAGCGCGGCGAGAACTTTTCCGGCGGTCAGCGCCAGCGTCTGGCTTTGGCGCGCGCTCTTTTGCACGATACGCCGGTGTATATTTTCGACGAGGCAACCAGCAATATCGACGTGGAAAGCGAAGATATTATCATGCAGGAAATTCGTCGAATGGCACATCAAAAAACTGTGCTGTTTATCTCCCATCGCTTGGCCAATGTAACTTGCGCCGACAGCATTTATGCGTTTGAAAACGGCGAAATCAAAGAGTCCGGCAGTCACGAAGAACTGCTTGGACACGACGGCCCTTACCGCCGTTTGTGGACGCTGCAAAAGCAGCTGGAGGAAGTTGGAAAGGAGAAACAACAATGAAACAACGCAGTGGCTTTACCGTTATGTTTCGCCTCATTGGGCTGGTGCGTCCGTTAGCCGGGTATATGCTGACAGCCGTTGGGCTTGGTGTTGCGGGCTTTGTTTGCTCCACTTTTCTCACCGTCTTGGGCGCATGGTCGCTGTGGAATCTGCTGGCAGAAAATGGGCAGTCCGTTGGCCTGTTTCTTGGGTTGATTGCTCTGTTCGGCGTGCTGCGCGGGTTTCTGCGCTATGGGGAGCAAGCCTGCAACCACTATATCGCGTTTAAGCTTTTGGCGCTCATCCGCGACAAAATTTTTACAGCACTGCGCCGCCTTTGCCCCGCCAAGCTGGAAGGCCGCGACAAGGGCGATTTGATTTCTGTGATTACCTCCGATATTGAATTATTAGAGGTATTTTATGCCCATACCATTTCTCCGGTTCTCATCGCACTGCTCATGTGCGGGGGCATGTCCATTTGGCTCGGTTCGTTTCACCCGCTGTTAGGGTTGACCGCAGCGGTTTCTTATGTGATGGTGGGAGTGGTGCTTCCGCTGACTGCGGCAAAGCGCGGCGGAGATACCGCTTTGCGCTTTCGCAATCAAAACGGCGAATTGAGCGCTTTTATGCTGGACAGTCTGCGCGGGCTTTCGCAAACCTTGCAGTATCACGATGGTCAAAGCCGTTTAAACGCATTGAAAGAGCAAAGCGATGCCTTAACCGCGCAGGAGGCAAAGATGAAGCGTCAAACGGCCTTCGTCAGCGCCTGTGCCAACACGCTGATTCTCGTTTGCTCGTTGGGAATGCTGTTTTTGGCTGCAGAGCTGTACCGCCAAGGCAGCGTTGGCCCACAGGCCGTTTTGCTTAGTTTTACGGCGCTGATCAGCTCGTTCGGCCCGGTGGTGGCGCTGGCAAATCTTGGCACAACACTGCAAAACACCTTGGCCGCCGGCAACCGCGTATTGGATTTGCTGGAAGAAACCCCGCAAGTAGAAGAAAATACCCACGGCACCGAAATTACATTTGACGGCGCGGAATGCCGCAGTGTTTCCTTTTCTTATGATGGTCAGCCGGTGTTAAACGATGTCAGTGTCAAGCTGCGCCCCGGTCAGATTCTCGGCATTTGCGGGCGAAGCGGCAGCGGAAAATCAACGCTGTTAAAACTGCTGATGCGCTTCTGGGATGTGCGTGAAGGTTCGATTTCTGTTTCCGGCGTTCCGATTGCCGACATTCAAACCGCCAGCCTGCGCAAGGCCGAAGGCTATGTGACGCAGAACACCCATCTATTCCGTGATACCATTGAAAACAACTTAAAAGTCGCAAACCCTCACGCCACACGCGAACAAATCATTGCCGCCTGTAAAAAGGCTTCCATCCATGAGCTGATTGAATCGCTCCCACAAGGGTATGAAACAAATGTGGGAGAGCTTGGCGACAGCCTTTCCGGCGGCGAGCGTCAGCGCATTGGCATTGCACGGGCATTTTTGCACAATGCTCCCTTGGTGCTGCTGGATGAACCAACCAGCAACCTTGACAGCTTGAATGAGTCCATCATTTTGCACTCGTTGTACGCCGAGCGCGGAAAAAAGACCTTTGTATTGGTCAGCCATCGCGCTTCCACCATGCGCATTGCAGATGAGCAAATTTGGATTGAGCAAGGGAAGGTGCTGGCATGACGGAAAAAGCACTTGACCAAAAGCGCAGCAGCGAAAAAAAGCTTGTCTTGCAGATGATTCATCTTTACTGCAAAAAACAGCACGGCACATCGTCCGGCCTTTGCCCGGAATGTCAGGCACTTTCCGACTACGCGCTTCAACGCATTGAGCATTGTCCGGTGATGGCGAAAAAATCGTTTTGTTCGCGCTGCTCCATTCATTGCTATCGTCCCGAAATGCGCGAAAAAATTCGCGCTGTTATGCGTTTTTCCGGCCCTCGTATGTTGCTGTATCATCCCATTTGTGCAGTGCGTCACGCGCTTTCCTCGCTGCGCTAACCACTTTTTTCTCTCAGAAAGGCGGTATTGCTATGAAAAAGATTTTTTATTTGATTGTCGGCATTCTCAGCACAGCGCTTGGAGCGGTTGGCGTGGTGCTTCCCATCCTGCCCACCACTCCCTTTCTTCTGCTGGCGGCATTTTGCTTTGCACAAAGCTCCGAGCGCCTTCACCGTTGGTTTTTATCCACGAAGTTGTATGAAAAGCATTTGAAAGACTTTGTGCAGACACGCGCCATGACGCTGAAAACGAAACTGAGCTTGATGAGCATGGCTTCTGCCATGATGCTGCTGGGCTTTTTGATGATGGAAAACGTGCCCGTCGGACGCATTGTCATTGCGTGTGTTTGGGTGTTCCATGTGTATTACTTTGTATTTCGCATCCGCACGATTCCGGCGCCTGAGAAGTCCCGCTGAATACGGCTTCCCCGCACTGTACTTGCTGTCTTAGCCGATTGTGTGGTATACTGTTTCATACGCTGAAAAAAGCGTGCGTCTTTCGGGACGCACGCTCAGTTAGTCGAAAAAGCTTCGCTTTTTCACAAACTGAAGCCTAATTTAAAATGGAAAAGAGGACTCAGCCCCCTTTTCCAAGCCTTTTTCCCCTTGCAGCCCGGGTTCTTTCTGAATCAGGCGGCGGTTTTTCGACAGTCTCAGCGTGCGTCTTTCGGGACGCACGCTCATTTTCTTTTTGACAAAAGGAGGTCGTTTTCTTTGTATGATGCAAAGGCTTTGCGCAAGGGCGTTCTTTGGAATACAGGCGGCAACATGGTTTACATGGCATGTCAATTCATTTTTTCCATGCTGGTTGTGCGTCTTGCGGGGGAAACCGGCTCGGGCCTGTTTAACTTAGCACAAAGTTATGCCAATATTTCGCTCACCATCGCCTCCTATGGAATGTACAGCTTTCAAGTGTCAGATGCACGAAATAAATATTCTTCTTCGTGTTATCTTTCCAGCCGCTTTGTCACAGTTACCATCGCCACCGGCGTATGTGCTTGTTTGATTGCCTTCGGCGGGCTGTTTTTAGGCTATGGTCTGATGCAGTGTGCCTGTATTTTATTATTTCACGCTTACCGAATGATCGAGTCTGCTACCGATGTATTCAACGCCATGGCACAGCGCAATATGGACTTGGATCTGGTGGGAAAAACGTACGCTTTACGGGGAGTCGTTTCGCTTTTGTCTTTCGGCATCATTTTGGCGGCTACCCACAGCGTTCCCCTCACGCTGGCTGTGATGTTTTTCAGCAATCTTGTGGTATTTTTCCGCTACACTATGGTGAAAAGCAAGCGCCATTATCAAAAAGAGTCGGTTGCCTTCCAGCAGGTGCGTTTGCTTTTAGTGGAATGCTTTCCGCTTGCCATTTACAGCGCTTTGAGTACAACAACGGCATCACTGCCCAAAATTTTGATGGAACAGGTGCTGGGTACAAAGGCGCTCGGCATTTACAGCCCCGTCACCACACCGGTGCTGCTTTTACAGGTTGGGGCGACGTACCTGTTCACCCCCTTTATCACCATTTTTTCCAATTCCTACGCCGAGCGAAACCGCCGAAGTTTTTGGCGTGCAGTGGGTATGGTGCAGGCTATTATCTTGGCTTTGCTGCCCGTCGGTTTGTTGATCTCAGAGTTTTTAGGTACTTGGGGCTTGCGTGTATTTGTTGGGGCAGGCATGGAAGCTTATCAGTTTTTGCTTTCTCCCATGGTGGTGTCGGCTGTGCTTACGGCAACTGTTTTATTTTACAGCATGATTCTCACCATTATGCGCTGTATGCGCGGGCTGATTGCCGCCAATCTGCTCGGCATCGCCGTCTGCGCAGCGGTATGCGTTCCCTGTATGAAGCTGTGGGACATGCAGGGCGCTACCTACGCCGGTATTTTCGCTTTGCTGGTACAGGCCGCAGCGCTCGGGCTGGTGATTTTCATTCGCTCACGCCGCCACTTTGCCGAAGGGCCTCACCGCCCGCTGCAAGAGCCGGACGGTCTGCCGAGCGATGCCGCCGAAACGCAGGAATAAATCTTTCGGTTCAATCTTCGTTTAAAATACAAAAAGAAAAACAGCCAACTGCACATAAGATTGTGTCCAGTCGGCTGTTTTTCTTTTTCCAAATCCTGTTCGTGATTGATTTTTCAACACTGCTCTCAGCTCAAAGCGCGCAAAACGCTTTCCAGCTCGCGCTCGTTCTCGCTCACCAGCATCACAGGCTTGGTATAATCAAGGCTCATCAAGCCCAAAATGCTCTTTGCATCTGCGATGCTGCCGCGCGAATCATGCACGCCAATGTCATCGTGACAGCGTGCCGCAGCGTTCATAATGCTTTTCACTTCGTCAAAGTTGGAAATTTTAACCTGCTTTACCATAATGATTTCTTCCTTTCTGTAAGAGTAGGTTACCTTATCCGGCTGACAGTACGAAGGAACGATTTCGGCTTTCCCCTCCTGTCAATGGTATTATAGCACAAATTTTTCCTTTTGTGTTTGTGAATATGCAATATATACGATTTATTCACGGATTTCTCCCCGTTGAACAAAAGTACATTGTGGCCATTATGTGTTTTGTATATTTTACCAGCTGTTTTTTCCATTTATTGGAATTTATATTCCGTGATACGGAATTTTGTTCATAAAATAGTCTTATTTCGGCAATAAAATGAGGCCGAAGCATTATTTTGCCCAGCCACATTTTTTCGCATAGTTGCGCTACACATCATTTCTCCATAATATAAAACAAAAACGCACAGTAACACATTGTTACAGCCACTTTTTGTGAATCATAAAAAATACAGAAGCCGCCGTACAAATCACAGCTACGCCAATCAAAATCCAAAACCCACCGGGCGTTTTCTCAAACGGAACCGGCACGTTTGCCCCCCACAAACCAAAGATAATGGTGGGGATGGTCAGCACCACCGTCAAAGAGGCCAGCACCTTCATCACCGTGTTCAAGTTGTTCGACATCACCGAAGAAAAGGTGTTCATCGTCCCGTTCAAAATATCACGGTAAATATTCGCCATTTCAATGGCCTGTTTGTTTTCAATGATGACATCTTCCAAAAGGTCGGTATCATCGGGGAAGTTTTTTACAAAGTCCATGCGCAGCAGTTTTTCCAGCACCAGCTCATTTCCCTTGAGTGAGGTCGAAAAATAAACCAGCGACTTTTCAAGCCCCAGCATTTGAATGAGTTCTTTATTGCGCATCGATACATGCAGCTCATTTTCCACGCGGTTAGAAGCTTTTTCCAGCTCACGCAGATAAAACAAAAAGAGCGTCGCATTGCGATACAGCATTTGCAGCGTCATTCGGTTCTTTTTTCGCGTGGAAAAATTTTTCACGGGGCTGTCGGTAAATGCGCGGGCAAGCGCGCTTTCCTTTAAGCAAACGGTAATAATATTATCCTGTGTCAAAATAATGCCGAACGGAATCGTCGTGTAAACAAACCCGCGCTTAGACTGTTCCTCCACGCACGGGGTATCCACCAAGACCAAAAGATAATCTTCTTCCGCTTCAATACGGCTGCGTTCTTCTTCGTCAAGCGCCGCGCGAATGGCCGCGGGGTCAAGCTCCAGCTGTGTGCTCACGCGCAAAATTTCTTCTTCCGTCGGTGCGCACAAATCCACCCACGCGCCGGGAGTAATTTCCTCTCGCTCACGCAGGCGGCCTTCTTCCGTATTATAAATGGTAATCATATTCTCCCTGCCTTTTGCGCCGTCCGGCACAAGCAGCAGAAAACAATTACCCTGCCATGCTGCGGACGGCTGCCTTTATTTTACTTGTACTTCGGCTTCGAGGCTCACCCTCCACAACATTTCCCTCTCTTTCTCGGTCCCTACTTGCGGCGTTTCTTCATTCATAAAATCCGCAATAACTCAATTTTATTTTATCTCCCACCGCGCAATTTTGTCAATTACTTTTTCCTTCCATTTCGGCCCAAGTTTTCAAACACCCGTGCAGCAAATCGGCGTCATTTCTATCGTGTGTCATCACCAGTATCGGTCTGCCCTTTTGCAGCCGCACAATGCTTTGTGCCGTTTGTTCTTTTGCCTGTGCGTCCAACCCCTTCAGCGGTTCGTCCATCACAATTGCCTCAGCGCCTTCGGCCAGCATAGCGCGCAAAATTGCCACCCTTCTTCTCTGTCCGCCGGACAGCGCTTTCACACGGCGCTGCGCCTGATCCTGCACCAGCCCCACGCTGCCAAGTTCACGCAAAATTTCTTCACGGCATAAACGGCTGACCAGCGCAATATTTTCTACTGCCGAAAGGTCATCCAAGAGCCGATTTTCTTGGAACAGCGCCGATATGTACAGCGTTCCTACCTGCCCGCGGCTCGGCTGCTTGAGTCCCAGCAAAATGTTGAGGAATGTTGTTTTTCCCTTTCCCGACGGTGCCGTTACACAAATACATTCCCCCGGCTCAATTCCAGCGCTCACCCCCGACAAAATGCTTTCTCCGTCATAACCGAATACAATGTCTTTTGCCCAAAGTGTTTTCGGCGCACCTGGTGCCGGAACTTTGGCATGGCCGCATGGCACAACTAAAATTGCTTTTAAGAAAGCACGCGAAATGCTGAGCACCAGTTTTTCACACACAAAGCTAAGAGCCACAATCAATACCGTCCATGCGAACAAATCCGCTGTGGCAAATAACAGCTTCGCATCATACAAGCGTTCGCCAATGCTGTTCGCTGTAATGCCAATCAGCTCGGCGGCAATTCCGCTTTTCCAGCTCAACCCCACCCCTACTTCACATGCGGCAAAAAAGTGGGGTGCCGCGGCAGGCAAATAAAGATAGCGCAGCGTCTTTGCCTTTGAAAATCGAAAGACCCTTGCCATCTCCGGCAGCCCTTGGCCTACCGACTCAATTCCTGAAAGCACATTGGCACACACCAGCGGCAGCACCATTAAAAAGCTGATAAAGACAGAAAGATTCCCTGCATTTTTCAGCCATAGCAGCGCTAAAATCACAAAGCTTGCCAGCGGAATGCTGCGCACGGTTCGCATGAGCGGCAAAAACAGCGTCTTAAAAACCGGCACACAAAATGCCAGTGCCGCCAATCCCGTTCCCAGTATCACGCCCCCCGCAAAGCCCAGCAATACACGCGCCGTCGTCTGCGCCGCTGTTATCCATGTTTGCGGCATCAGCACCAAGGTAAACAGCGCCTTTGCCACTGCAACAGGCGATACCAAAAGCAAATCCTGACCAACGGCAAAAGCCGCTGTCTGCCAGACCAAAAGCCAAAAGCAGACGGCGGCCGCCGTTTGAATCCACTGTTTTTTCTTACGCTCCATAATAGAAGTCATCACCGGGCAATTCCCCTCCAACAGAGCTTGCATCCGCTTGCATCAATACCTGCAAGTAACCGGATACTTGCTGTTTCATGGCATCGCCTTCCACAAATGTGATATTGCACTGGGGCAGCGCTTTTTCTGCCACAGCCGCCTTCGGCACAATGCCATAATCTGCAATCAGCTGTGCAGCTTCAGCGGTATTTGCATTCACCCATTCTACACTTGCCTGATAATCTGCCAGAAAATCGCTCATCAACTCGGGGTTTTCCTGTGCAAAGTCCTTTTGTACCACCAAAACACCCGTCACCAAGGCAGAGTCCGGGGAAACCTTATTCCACTCCTCGGTCAAATCCAGCAAAACATTCAGCGTGTCCATCTGCATTTGTGCTGTGGTCACATAAGGCTGCGGCAGCATCGCCAAAGCACCTTCGCCCGCGGCGGCCAGCGCACTTACCACTTCAGTAGCCTCACTTTTATATTCAATGGTCACGTCAACTCCCGGCTCCAAGCCGTTTTCGCGCAAAATGTGGTTCAACGCATACTCCGGGGTTGTACCCTTGCCCGTTGCATACAAAGTTTTTCCTTTTAAGTCAGCAACGCTCGCCACATCGCTTTCCGTTCCCACAATATACAAAACACCCAGCGTATTGATGGCAGCCGTCTGAATTTTGCCCTGTGTCTTATTGTAAAGCACACTTGCCAAGTTGCACGGAATCATCGCAGCATCCAGCTCTCCCTGAATCAGCTTCGGTGCAATTTCATCCGCAGTGCCGTACATCTCCACCTGATAATCATGGCTTGCCGTTCCCTCATCCACTTGGTTCATCAAGGAAACAATGCCCATCGTCGTCGGGCCTTTTAAGCCTGCCAAACGAATGGTGCCGCCCTCTTGGGTAGTGGAAGTGTCAGAGGCTGTGCTTTGTGCCGCAGTGCTTTCAGAGTCTGGCGTGCTTGCAGCCGATTGTGCTGTGCTCGCGCTCTGGCTGCTGCTTACTGCCGGGGTACCGGCACATCCGGCCAACATCGTCATGCTCAACGCCACTGCACTGATAACCGCCATCCAACGTTTTTTCATATTCTTCTTCCTTCCATTCATTGCAATTTCCAGCTTATTATACTATAATAAACGCAATCACGTCTGTTGCTCTCGCAACAGCAAAGGAGTTTTTTATCATGGCACATGAAGCTTTGCAAAATTGTCCCTTGTTTTCTCAAATCTCTCCTGCCTATATTGACCGCATCCTCACCGTTCTTCACGCAACCGAGCAAACCTATCCTACCGACACGGTTCTTGTTCACGCCGGAAGCAGCAGCTCCCGGCTCGGTATTGTTTTGTCCGGCGATATTGAAGCTTGGCGCACCGGAATGACCGGGAGTGAATTTCTCAGCGCTCATATGACATGCGGCGGCGTTTTTGGCGACCTCATGGCCGCGTGCGGAACAGAAAGCCCCGTCACCGTGCGCACCGGCAGTATCAGCCGCATTTTGTGGATTTCTTATCCCGCTTTGCCCGCCCTGTTTTCTCACAGCACCGAGCCCGCCTTTCAGGAGGCCTGCACCATGTTGCTGCGCAACTTAATTTTTGCGATGGCCACAAAATATTTTGCGCTTGACCGTCGGCTTGAAATTTTAACGCTCCCGTCTCTGCGCGATAAAATTCTGTACTATTTGTCACACTGTCTTACCCCTGCTTCCAACGGCGGACGCACCATTCCGTTTTCGCAGTCCGTTTGGGCGGATTATCTGCACTGCGACCGAAGCGCCCTATCGCGTGAATTGTCGCGTATGCGTGCTGACGGCGTGATCCGCACCGAAAAGCGCACCATTTGGTTATGTACCGATGCACCAAACGAGGGGGAGACGCCATGAAGCCGCAAATCATCACCGGCATTTTAGCCCATGTTGACGCCGGCAAAACGACGCTTTCGGAAGCGCTTTTGTATGAGGCGGGCTGTCTGAGAACGCTTGGCCGCGTTGACGCACAAAGCACCTTTCTTGATACGGATGTGCAGGAAAAAGAGCGCGGCATCACCATTTTTTCCAAGCAAGCTGTTTTGCCGCTTGCCGATTTTGACCTTGTTCTCACCGATACGCCGGGTCACGTCGACTTTTCGGGCGAGGCCGAGCGTGTGCTCGGCATTCTCGATTATGCCATTCTTGTCATCAACGGCACCGACGGCGTGCAAAGCCATACGCGCACGATTTGGCAGCTGCTGAAGCGCTTTGAAATTCCCACCTTTTTGTTTATCAATAAAATGGACTTGCCCACCGCTTCCCAAAGCGAAGTGCTTGCCCAGCTGCGCCGTGTCCTCAGCGCCGACTGTGTCGATTTCTCCTGCTTTGGCACGGATGCTTTTCACGAGGAAATCGCCGTCAAAAGCGAATCGCTCCTCAACCGCTATCTGGAAGGGACGCCGCCCGGCATTTCCGACCTGCAATCTCTCATCGACTCCCGTCGGGTATTCCCGTGCTTTTTTGGCTCTGCCCTGCGCCAGCAGGGTGTCTCGTCTTTTTTCTCCCTGTTTCAATCGCTGGTGCATTTGCGCCATTACCCGAGTGCCTTCGGCGCTCAAATTTATAAAATTACCCGTGACGCCCAAGGCAATCGTCTCACTTGGCTCAAAGTAACGGGCGGCAGCCTGCGCGTAAAACAAATGCTGGAGGGTTCGTTTTCCCAATCTGCCGAAACATGGCAGGAAAAAGCAGACAGCCTTCGCCTTTATTCCGGCGCACGCTTTGTTCCCACAGAGGAAGTACCCGCAGGCTGTGTCTGCGCCGTTACCGGCCTTACCCACACTTGGGCGGGTCAGGGGCTTGGCATTCAGCCCGATGCCCCTGCGCCTGTTTTAGAGCCTGTGCTGTGTTACCGCGTTCTGCCTGCCGACGGTATTGATCTGCACACTACCCTTTCCAAGCTGCGAATGCTGCAAGAGGAAGAACCCAGCCTGCGTGTCAGCTGGAATGACGCTCGTCAGGAAATTCTGGTTCACCTCATGGGCGAAGTTCAGCTTGAAATTTTAACCCGCCTGTTCTTTGACCGATTCGGCATTTCCCTCACCTTTGACGAAGGCAGCATTGCCTATAAAGAAACGATTGCCGATACCGTGGAGGGCATCGGCCACTTTGAGCCGCTGCGCCATTACGCAGAGGTTCGGCTCATCCTTTCCCCCGGCGAGCGCGGCAGCGGCGTGCGCTTTTCCAGCATTTGCCCGGAAGAAGTGCTTGCCCGCAACTGGCAAAACCTTATTTTCACACACTTGGCAGAAAAAGAGCATCTCGGTGTCCTCACCGGCAGCCCGGTTACGGATATTGTCTTTACGCTTGCCTCGGGCAAAAGTCATTTAAAGCACACCGAAGGCGGCGATTTTCGCCAAGCGACATATCGTGCCGTGCGGCAAGGGCTCATGCAGGCAAAGAGTATTGTGCTGGAGCCTTGGTATTCCTTTCGGCTGGAGCTTCCAAGCGAAAACGTCGGACGCGCCATGTCCGACTTGCAGCGCATGGGCGCGTCCTTTTCTTCTCCCGAAATCACCGGCAGCGAAGCCGTCCTCACCGGCACTGCACCCGTTTCTTCCATGCGCGGTTATCCGCTGGAACTTACGGGCTATACACGCGGCGCGGGACGCATTTTCTTCATGCCGGACGGCTACCGCCCCTGCCACGATGCCGAAAACGTGATTCAGGAAATCGGTTATGAAGCCGAGCGCGATGTGGAAAACACCGCCGATTCTGTCTTTTGTTCGCACGGTGCCGGGTACAATGTTCCTTGGCAGGAGGTTCCCGCCCACGCGCATACCGAGCCTGTGCTTTCCCCCACGGTCCAAGAAGCCCCGGAGCAGCCTGTGCGGCGCTCTGTTGAAAAGCATGTTGATTCTCTCGCATTGGATGCCGAACTGGCCAAAATTTTCGAGCGCACCTATGGCACAGGCAAAGCCCGTGAGGCGTTTCGTCCCACGCCGAAAGCCAGCCTGGAAGCCCTGTGGGAAGGCGATATCCCCGAATATCTGCTCGTCGACGGCTACAACGTCATCTTCGCATGGGATGACTTGCGGGAAGCCGCCGCTTGCGGGCTGGACGGCGCACGCCAAAAGCTAGCTGATATCCTGTGCAATTACCGCGGCAGCCATTCCTGCGAGGTCATCTTGGTATTTGACGCTTACCGCGTCAAAGGCAATCCGGGTACCGTTGTTCCATACCACAATATTCATATCGTTTATACCAAAGAGGCCGAAACCGCCGATATGTATATCGAAAAAGCCACCTTTCAGCTGGCTCGCAAACGGCGCGTGCGCGTCGTAACGTCAGACGGCATGGAGCAAATGATCATCCTCGGCCACGGCGCGCTGCGCGTGTCTGCGCAAATGTTCCGCGAAGAAATCGCTGTGTCGGATGCGTCCGTTCGTGAAACCATTGCGCGTTCCAATCACGTCAACAATTTGCGCTTTTAAGCCTTTTTACCAGCCCATCAGGGCGGCAAGCTGTTTTTGCAGCTCACTTTGCGCTCCAAACAGACTTTGCTGGTAAAATTGCTCTGCCTGCATTTGCTGCTGTGCCAGCTCTTTTGCAAGCGCCGTCAACTCGCTGGAATAATCGCTGCGGTAGCCCTGCTGACGCAGCAAGCTGTCTGCATTCCAATCGGAAATATATTGGTTTTTCTGCTGTTCATACTGTGCCAGCTGTGCCGCCTGCTGCTGCCGATATTGGCTTACCAGCCCAGTGTATGCATCCTCATACCCGCGCTTCTCCTGTTCATAGCTTGTGGTGCGTTCTGCCTTTTGCTGGCTCAGCTGCTGCGCCAGTGCGGCCAGCTGTTCGATGCGTTCTGTTTCCAGCGCATTACGGCTGCTGCCGTATTGGTTATTCATCGCAAGCAAGGTCGATTCGCTTGCACCGCCGCTTTTTCCCATAGCGGAAAGCTGCTGGGCAATGTTCTTTTGCGCCATCATTTTTTCAATGTACGCTTGCTGCAGTCCGTCTTTTGTCACATCATTCACTTGCTGCTTGCCTGCATCATGGTTTTCCTGAAGCAGAGCAAGCGCACGCTCATAGTCCTTTTGAGCTGTTGCCAGCTGGTTTTGATAATTTCCCTCTGCCTGTTCATACATGCCGGCGTAATAGGCGTTCGTACCGGCTACATTGCGGTCATACGCCGCTTGCTGAGCCGCCACCATCTGGTTATAGGCGTTTTGCTCAAAGGCAAGCTGCTCATTTAAAATCTGCTGCAAGCGCGCCAAACCACTGTCATACCAACCTTGAGCCGCGGCCAACTGTTGGTTGCGATATTGCAGCAGCTGCGCAGCCGTACTATTGTAATAGTTTTGATAGGCCGCTTTCTGTGCCTCCAACTGTGCCTGCTTTTGTGCCGCCCACGACGATGCACTGCTGCTCGTCGTGGGCTTTTTTGTGCTTGTGGAAGGTTTTCGGCCAGTGCTTGTAGACGGTTTTGACGTCTTTTCTCCTCCGCTCACCGGGTCATCAAATACACGAAACATGTTTTTTCCTCCTTTTTATGAAATCGGATTTTCGGTTTCACTGTCCTTTTTCAGCGCTTCAAATGCATTGCGAATAACCGGAGGGATGGGTACACCCATAATGCCAAGATTTTCAATGATGCTCAACCCATCATTGGCGATAAAGAATAAAATTACCGCGTTTCTTGCCAAAGCTGTTCCTGTATAGCTATCCACCCGGCAAGCCACCAGCACGCACAAAAGCACTGCCATTTTGCGCAAAAGTCCCTTAAAACTGGTTTTGCTTTCAAAAGCGCCATCCGCGCTCTTGGGGCTTTTTTTCCACACCAATGCACACAGCACACCGGTCAGATAGTCTACCGCCATCATCGCCACCAAGGTCTGCAAACCGGTGTCCCAGCCACCCAGCGCGTTGGCAACCACTGCACCCACAGCGCTTGCCGCTCCTAAAGCGGTGTAATAAATTCCTTTTGCTGTCATTATCATTTTCCCCCTCACTTTGCCTTTACAAAGGCTTCTACCCCGCGCACCGCCAGTGTGCTGGCATAATTTTCGGCATTTTCTTTTTTGGAAAAAGCGCCGCACTGTACGCGATACCATCCATCTTCATACTTCACAAAGCACGGAATCCCCTTGCCGGTCAATACTTGATGATATGCATTGGCGTTCGCCTTTTTGCTAAAAGCCGCCGTCTGCACCGTCCAAAGTGTTCCGGTTGTATCAATGCTGGCTTCAGGTTTGTCCAGCGCGTCGCGGAATGCCTGTACCTTTGCTGCAAACACTTCCCACGAATACGGCTTTCCTGCCCTGATTTTGCGCGGGCAGTCCTTGCCGCTCCAATAGTTGTGCTGTTTCACATTGGAAAGTCCAATACCCCAGTCTTTCATCAAGCGTGCGGTCAGCTCAGCGGCATTGTCCGTCGCTTTCGTCAGGTCGCTTTCCGGGTTTTCGCAAATCTCAATGGCAAGGCTTGTCCGGTTGCCGGATTTTGTCCCGCTGCCGTCTCCCGCGTGCCAAGCTGCTTCATTATCGGGCAAAAGCCGTACAATGAGGCTGTCGTCCACCACATAGTGATACGAAGTCGTCACATTTTTGCCGCCTCCCGTTGTCATGTAAGTGCCGTGGCTCAGTGCGCCCGCGCCTTTATTCTCATTCGCGGTGTTGTGAATGGTGATAAATTTCGGTGTCATCGCGTAGCCGGGGCGTGCCGCCGTACCGCGGGGAATCATCATTTCTTTGATTTGTGTCATCGTGTACCTCCCACTTCAATCATTTTCATTCCTTTGTGTGTCCCGTTACTCCATCGGTTCCTTCAGTTTTTCTTTGAGCGCAGCAACTTCCTTTTGCAGGGCTTGGATGGCAGCCGTGTTCAGTGCAATAAATTCCTGATAGCGCAGCGAATAAACGTCCGCGCCGGTTTCCTTGGAAGCGGCGCTTTCCGTTCCGTCCTCGTTCAGCGTTTTTGCCAGAACAACCTCCTTGTCCTTGCATAAGCCGCCGAACTCCATCGCGGTAATGCCGCACTCGCCCATCGCCTGCTCCACTTCTTGGGCAATAAAGCCGTAATGCAGACGGTCGTGGTTTTCCGCATCATCAAAGCCGCTTTTCAGCTTATAGCTCACAGGCCGAAGCTTCTCGAAGAATGCCAACTGCTTTTCGCCCAACGCTGTAATCTGCTCTTTGCGCGTGGCGTCGGAAGTTTGAATCGTTCCATTCGTCGAATAAATGGACGCCCAGCGTGCTGTGCTGTTGCCGAGTGCATAAGTACCGCTTGACGATGGATGCAGACACAGCGCATCGCCATAGGTAGGGTCCTGTCCAAAAAAGAGCTTGTAAGAATAATCCGTTCCCCAGCTCAAACGAACGCCTTTTGTCTGCGCTTCAATTCCCGCATTTTTGTTGGTGTGGCCCATATAAAACGCATAGCTGGAGGCTGCATCTGCCGCCTTTGCGCTTGCAGCCTTTTCCGTTGTTCCGAGCGCCCCAATGTCCGCCGCCGTCGGCTTGTCCGTCAGGTCACGGTAGGAACCCGTCGTGGCCACGGTTTTCAGTTCCGGCTTACCGGTCAAGTCGTCATAACTGCCTGTCCACGCCACGCTTTTGAGGTCGGCAAACCATTTCATCAGCTTTCCCAGCGACACTGCCAGTTTTTCGCCTGTGGTCAAATTGGCGCGGGTGCTCGCCTGGGTAAATGCAGCCGTCACATTGCTTGCGTTGCCCGTAGGGGAAAGCGCCCCTACGTCCGAAGCGGTCAGGGTTTTTCCTGTTACAAATCCGCCGTTGTTAAATAACAGCTGCCCGGCTTCAATTCCCGTCACGCGCGTGGTCGCGTTAATTTCACTCGGGCCGATGTCTCCTTTCGGGCCTTGCGGGCCGGTGTCACCTTTTTCGCCCTTTTCACCGGGGTCGCCTTTTTCGCCCTTTTGTCCCTGCGGGCCGGGGTCGCCCTGTACGCCTTGCGGGCCCGCCGGGCCGGTCTCTCCTCGGGGGCCTTGCGGGCCTGCCGGGCCGGTGTCCCCTTTGTCGCCCTTGATGCCTTGCTCGCCCTGCGGCCCCGTTTCCCCTCTCTCACCTGCCGGGCCGGTCGCCCCGGTGTCGCCTTTCGGGCCCTGCGGGCCGGTATCTCCCTTCTCCCCTTTTTCTCCCTGTGGGCCGGTGGGTCCCATCGGGCCTTGTACGCCTTGCGGGCCTTGCTCGCCTCGTTCGCCCGCCGGGCCTATCACTCGTCCCAAATTCACTTTGCTCATGCCGTTGTCTCCTCTACTGTGTAAATTAAATCGCCGTTTTCGTCAATGGAAAAAGCGGGCGGTTCCTGCTCATCCGGTGTAACAATGTACAAATTGCCGTCATCTTCAATCTGCATGGCAAAAAAGCCCAAATCCACCTCGCTCACAACGCCGCTGTCTCCCTTTTCTCCCTTCTCCCCCTTTTCTCCTTTTTCTCCTTGGATTCCCTGCGGGCCTTGAGGGCCGGTTTCTCCTTTTTCCCCGCGCTCCCCTGCCGGGCCCTGCGGTCCCATCACGCCGGGTACGCCCTGCGGGCCTTGTTCGCCGCGTTCGCCTTGCGCTCCTTTTTCTCCTGCCGGGCCTTGCGGCCCTATCACGCTGCCCAAGTCCACTTCCCACACGCTTACCTTCCCCCTTCTTCCAACTGTTTCACACGTTTTTCTAAGCCTTGAATCCCGCCAACCGCCAGTGCCAGCAGTTCCTCCAGTGCCAGCCACCGGTATGCCCTGCCTTGCATTTCGTCACATCCCAGCACGCCAAAGTGTTCCGGTTCGTGTCCCAGTTCTCTCATCGCACGCTCGGCCTGTCCGGTCAGAAAGCCATAATGCAGCTTTCCATCTCGTCCCATGCCTTTCACAGGGCAAAAACATGCCAGCAGACGCACTTCCTTTTCGTCTAAGCCCTCTGTATCGCATTCTTCAAACAACCCCTCCGGCTGCCGAAGGCTCTGCACATAAAGCTCCCGCCGCGGATGCACCAGCGTTCCGGCTTCGTCGACTTTTGTCTCTTGGTACTCTGCCGGCTGTTCCTGTCTATCCAAGCGCGGCGCTGCATCGATCTCCACACACTCCGTGCTGACCGCCGCGGGCTGTCCTGTGGGCAGCACAAAATTCAGCACGGCATTGGTCGGTGAGCCGGTGTTGATTACCTGCGGCGTATCTCCGGCGGTCACTTTTCCAATGCGAATCGTCGCGGCTTGTCCCGGCGGCCCCTGCTCTCCGGTTACGCGCCCGAGGTCTACTTGTATCACTGCCATGCTCTTTCCTCCTCGTCGGGGTATTGCACATACAAATGCCCCTCTCTCAGCTCAAAGCGCGGCGACGGCGCTTTGTCGCCCGTGGGGCCTCTCTCTCCCCTGTCTCCTTTTTCGCCGCGCGGAATTTGAAAATGAAATACCGCCGCGTGTTCATCGCCTGTGTTATATACCTGTGCCGATGCTTCAAACGACACTGTCTGCACGCCGCCCACCGCTACCGTCGCGGCAGGCCCCTGCACCGAACCCAAGTCAAACCTTGCCAATGTCCTCCCTCCTATTCTGTAATGGTGTAAATCAACCGCCCGTTTTCCACCGTCAAGGGCGGCATGGGCTGGTTATCGTTTTGCGTCAGGTATAAATGGCCGTCCTCGCCCACAGAAAGTGCAAACATGCCGGGGTTTAACGTGGTCACAATGCCGGTGTTTCCCTGCTCCCCTTTTACGCCGTAAATAACGGTGCTGTTGGCTTCTTCGTCGTCCTCCATTTCCACCTCTCCGCGAAACGCAAGACGCTCTCGCATCGGCAGAACACGGCCATCCGGGGTCACCATCAAATGGCCTCCCAAACCCGTCACACGCCATTTGTCGTCTTTTTCCACTTCCAGCTGATTGTACTCGTTCAAGCGCACTTGCCGTACATCGTCGCTCGTCACGGCGCGGAACACTTCATATTCCGCCAAACAGTCAATCAGCGCATTGTGTTGAGTCATCACCTCTTTGTCCGTGCGCCCGTCAAACTTTGCCTTCAGCCATTGCGCCTGATTTTGAATCCTGTCGGGCAAATCCTTGATGTTATCTTCATAACGCTCCAGCCTGCATTGCTGCAAATCCAGGCTTGTTCTCTCCTTCATGGTCAACGCTTCACCTTGCTTCCCTTTTTGTAGTTGATGTGAATGGCAAAAATGCCAAACGGTTCGCGCAGGCGCTCATTTTTCACGCACACTTGAAACAGCTTAATCTTTTTTGCTTTTCTCGGTGAGAATACCACAGTCGGGCGGTTCAGCATTTGGAAGGTCCACCGGTTAAAATCAATGTCGTTCCAGTCGAAAATGTCAATGTAATATTCTTTTGTGCGGTACTCCCAGCTTTTGTCCGTGGCATACCAAATCTCTCCGCCGCTTCTCAAATACGGCTGTCCGACGACCCAAACACCGGTCACGGTTTTCAAGTTGGCCCACGTTCCCAGGTTCATCAAAGGTGTGGTCCAGCGGGCTTTGACAGCAATTTCATCTTCTACCCGCGCATCCTCGTCCAGCACCCGGCAGTCGTTGTAATGAAAATCCTTTCCGCCCGGCCAAAATTCCCGCACAGCACCGTCTTGTGTGCCGAAGCGCAGCTTGTCCCCCTCTTGCCAAAGGCAAACCGCGTCCACATTTTCCCACACAAAACATTCCAGCTGATAGCTGCTTTGCGGCTCGTTTGCCTCATACACCTTTTGCTCAGTGTCCATCAAATAGACACGCTGGCTTTTCGGCAAACAAAGCAAATAAAATTGCTTCCACATTGCGCTGCAAGCGTCGTTTAGATTCTCCTCCCGCGTCAGTGCGCCGTTGATAAAATAGCTTCGGTTCTGTGCATATTTTTCGCCGGTTGCCTCCGAGTCCGTCAGGGCAAACACGCCGCGCCTTGTCAAAAACATCGGCTCTCCCATCGCGCTTTGAAAGCTGCGCGGCGCCACAGCATTTTCCGCCTGTACTACGTCATAAATCAAAAATTGCGCCTCTCCGCTGCTCGTCAAGGTTCCCTGTCGGATAAATACATTGCGTCCGTTTTCCTCGCCGTCTTTGTGTGCGGCCAGCATTCCGGCCACAATGCTGTACCCTGCAATGGCACAGCCTTCACTGCCCAATACGCTGTAATCCGTGTCGGCAAAATAGGCGGGGTCTTCAAAGGCGCTCCATCGGTCAATGTTCGGATACTCGGGGTGCCCCGTCAAAAATACGCGGTCCATCGCCCCGTTTACGCCGTACAGCACCGCACAGCTGCACCCATCAATGCGGTCGGCAGAATCTTCCACTTCATAGGTAATGCGCACGTTGTCCTCGCCTTCCAGCGGGCTTTCTCCGGGCGCGGTGTCAAAATGCACCTTTCCCAATACCGTGTCCACGCTGAACCCTTCTTTTTTCTCCTGCCAAACGCCTTCCTCGTCTAAAATCTCCACCTTTACCGCGCTGTCGGTCAGTTCATCAAAGCTTAAAAAGTAGTCGGTATCGTCTTTGGTTCCGGCATAGCTGTCGGTGCGCTTGCCCGTCAAAAGGTTCACCGGCAAATAGCTCGTTGCACCCGTGTCCTTTTTCGGGCCTTTCGCAATCGTAATGATGGGTACGGTTGCCATTTCTTTCACCGGGCGCACGCTTTCCCCGTCGTAACAAAGATAGGTTTTCCCGTCTAAAATCCAAAGCTTTTCTTTCAGCTGCACCGCACAGCTGGCGTGGCTTGCCATTCCCTCATACAGCACCTGTGCCGTTTCCCGTGTCTTTCCTTCCTGCTGGTCTTGCTGTGTTGTTGTCAAATACAGCTTTCCCCCGGCATGAATCAGCCGCTTTTCACTTTGCTGCGGCAGTTTTAAGCCGTATGCCCCATAAATCCGCTCTCCCAGCTCCAAAATGGTGTGATACCCCATCCGCTTTGCCGGGTATCCGTCCTGATCCGGCATCATGTTGGGCGCGTCAGGGCTGCGCGCTTTGTCTACGCTCACGGGCGAGGAGGTCAAATCCACCCCCAAAAATCGTTCCAGCACCACCGCATTCGTCTGTATCGTCGGGGCTGCGCCCGGATTGATGTAATGTACCACTTTGCCCTCCTTTCAATACACATCTTCAATTGGCTGCGGTTCTCCCCGCAGGCAGTCCTCCAGTGCGGAAACATAACGCGCCCGAAAATCATTGGCGCGGTAGTCGTTGTCATCATCGCGCCAAAAATCACTTGCCAAGCCATACGGCAGTGCAATGCGTACCAGCGCTTCATGGTATTCCAGCGGCTCGTCCATGGTGTCCTGTGTCAAGCACGGCGCTGTCTCCAAAAGCTCCAAGCCCTGCATGGTTCGCCATGCGTTTTCATAGGGCAAGCTTTCCTCCAACAGCAAGTTCAGCCAGTGCGGCACAAACGGCTTCCATTCCTCACTGTCTTGCCGCGTCTGCGCCAAATAAGCCGCCGCCGCGTCAAACACTTCATTGCCTGTCATGTTATCCCTCCTATGGGGCGGCGCAGCCGCGCCGCCCGTTTCGCCATGCCCATTAAGAGGTCAGCTTCTGCTCTGTCACCGGCGAGGGGAACATGCCCGCCTTTTTCTGGTACGCTTTTACGATGACGTCTTTGCCGCCTGCCGGGCTCTTGCCCACCTGCGCGGTCACACTGTAACGCGGGTCGGTGCCGTCCGTGGTGTAAATGACGGTCGCACCGCTCTCCTCCCCGCTGATGGCGCCGCCGGCAGCCGCCACGGTCAGCTTGCCCAGCACTTTCACGGTGGAATCTGTGGTCACATCCACATACACGCCGTCCGCTTTGTGTGCATATACAAACAGATCATAGTAAAAGCGGCCTTCCACCAAACTGCCGGAAATACCCGGCGGGTCAATGTGCGTCTTTGCATCGTGAATTTTCTCGGGCGCACAGGCTGCGCGCTTATGCACCAAAATAAAGTTCACGCCCTTGGGCAAAAGTTCCTCCGGCACCTCCACCACGGGTGCGCCGAAAATCTCACCCACCTGGCCGTTGGCCACCGCTTTGGTGCCAAGCTTGTCCAAATTTTTAAACTGATCGGTGTCCACCAAAGCGTTAAATACCAGCGTGTTCACATACAGGGTTCTGCCTTTGACGGGAACTTTGCGGTTCAGCAGGTGCGCACGCGCCGCGCTCAAGCGCGCAATGACATTCGTCTTGCTAATGGCCTCCGCGCTGCCCACAATGCAGCCTGCTTTCTGGCACAGCTGCTCAAAGCAGTACTTGTCGTAGGCGGGAATCACCGCCTCGCTCATCTGAACGCCCAGAAACTTTCCCGCTTTGTTGATGCACTGGTCCAAGTTGTTGCCCTTGTCAATCACGCCGGAAAAGCTCTTGTCCTGGCTCATGGTCAGTTCCTGTACCGTGTCGCCCACTTCGGTCGGGGTGCCGTATCGCTCGCCGGAAGCTGTTCGGTCGTAGTCGACCAAAGGCACAGTATTGATGTTGTGAATGCGCACCGTCTTTGCGCCCACAAAGTCGTTTTCGCGGCTCAAGCGGTTTTGCACCAAACTGCCCAAGGTAAACGCCTGGTCAATTTTTTTGCTGTATTTGCTGTCAAGATGTACGGTCTGCATGTTCTCATTCTCCTTTTTTGTTGTGTTTTTCGCCGTTTTATTTTTGTGAAGCCGGCCGGCGTTTCACCAAGCTTCACCCTTTTGTCAATACAAAAAGCCCTCGTCAAATCCCGCCGAAAAGCTGTCGCGTTTTGCGGCATAGGCTGTGCTGCGCACGCTGCCCGGTGCCGCCGAACGATGGCGCATCAGGTCAAGCTCTGCCTTTAAGCGTCCGTTTTCATACGCGCGGTAGGCATTCAGCGGCGACTCTCCCTGTGCAATGCGGCGCATGACTTCCACAGGCAGTACCCGGCTTTTCTGCAAATCCGGCACCTCCCGCAAAAGCTCCAAATAAGGCTCTAACCGCGCTGTCTCCTCCTGCTGTTCCTCGTCGCTCGGCTCCCTTTCGGCGGATACCTGTTCCTCCTGTGGTGTTTCGTCCAAAAGGCTGTCCTGTTCTTCCAATTCCATAGCGTTCTCTCCTTTCTTTTTGTCGTTTATTTCAACGCGGCTTGCCCGCTTTGAAAGCTTTTTTCGCACTGATACCCGGCCTCTTTGCGCCTCAGCACCTTTTGGCCAATTTCCTTTCGGTACTGCCCGCAGTTTCGGTTCACGCAGATATAATGCAGCGTCACTTGCTCGGCGTCCGCCTCTGCTGCCGACACCCGCGCCTGTGCGCGGCACGCTTGGCAAAACTCCATTTCCTCACCCCCTTTGCTGTGCCGCCGAAGCCACCGCGCTTTTCAGCTTTCCGGCTGCGGACGAATGCTCCATTTGCGTGTCCGCCGCCGCTGTCTGCTGCTTTTTGATGGCTTCAATCAGCTGAGTCTTGCCCGGAATATAGCCGCGCGGCATATTTTCTAAGTAGGCGACCGCGTCCTGCAAAATACCGTTGCTGAACAAATTGTCCAGCGTCTGTACCTGCATCAGCTCGCTCCAATAGGTCGCCGCACCCACTTCGACATTCAACTGCAAATTCCAGCCGCGCAAGGTGGTAAAATCAAACAGCGCCATCTGAACCGTGTTCTCTCCGGTGTCCGAGGGCATGGCCGAGGGCAGTTCCAGCTTCACCGGGCGCACCCCGTAGTAGACCCCCATCATGTCCAGCCAAATGCGCACGCTGTCCTCAACAAAGCTGTAAAAATCCTGTTTTTGCAGCTCCAGCGGCATCGACGTCGCCTGCTGTGTCGCCACAATGGCGGAGGTATTTTCCGGCTTAATATTGCCCAGCACCGCGTCGGAAGCGCCCATCGTGTCGCGTGTATATGTAATGACGGCTTCAATCATCTCCAGTACCTGCGCCGACATATCCTGCGCCTTAAAGTTCGCGGCTACGGCAAGATTCGGGTCACCGTTTACGGCGATGGCCTCCCCCACACGGTTTGACCACCCGCGCGGCAGCAGCGAGCGGTTATAAACAATTTTGGGGAACGCCATGCTTTTAATGTGCTGCATACTCATCGCAAACAGCTTGTTGATAAAAATTTGGTTGGGAATCATGCCTGTAATCGCGGCTTGCCCGTGAAAGCAGCGCTTCACCTTTTCCCATGCGAAAAATGCCACCGGGTAGCGTTCCAGCCCTGTGTCCGTCGGCGGGGTCACCACGGCATCTTTTGTCACTTCGCAAAACCAAACGGTCGTGCGTCCGTTTGCGCCGCGTCGTTTCCAATATTTGCGAATTACCGTCACCTTTCCGTGTTCCGGCGGGCCTTCCTCACGGCTCAGCGGCTCGTCGGGGTAAATCTCCGCCCCTTCGGCAGCCATCTGCCGCACTTCCCGCACCAAACGGCGGAAGTTTAAAAGCAGATACGGCTGCTTTTGGAGGTCATGCATCTGCGGATTGCCAAAATGGATGTCGGTGTTTTCCACAATCTCCGCCTCAATCACGCCGCCCGCATTTTCCCCATTTTGTCCCTCTGTGTTGAAAAAGTAATGAATGCAGCCGTCGCCGTCCACCGCCGCGTTGCGAATCACCTCTCGTGTTTTCTTTTTGAAGGCCGTCTGCTCCATAATTTCATCAAATTTTTCTTCCAGCATCTTTGTGATGCAGCGGCGGTTTTCGTCTTCTTCAAAATCGGTCACGCCTACGGCAATGTCGTCCGATACCACGCTGGCAATAAAAAACTTCACCACACGCGCTAATACATTCATCACGGGCTTGTCAAGGTCCGGGGCATGTACCCCTCTCCACTGGTTTCCAATATAAAAGTCCTCGTTCTTCTCCACGGTTTCATACAGGTCAATGGCCTCGTTAAACGCTCTCGCCTGTTCGTATTCTTCAAACACCGCGCGCGGGTCAAATTCTTCCTGCTCCCAGTCGTTCATCCTCTCTCCCCTTTCTCCTGCGGCTCTCCGCTGTACGCCCAAAAGCGCTCCCATTGACGCGCCACATTCTCTGCGTGTACGTCGTGCGGGGCAGGGCTGTTTGCCGCTTGCGCAGCCTTTACCAGCTCGGTCAGCTCGCCAATCTCTGCGCGCAGAGCCTCCATCTGCGCCCAAAGCGCACTCCAGTTGGCCTGCTCTTTTTTCCTTTCAAACATCGTGCGTTCCTCCTATCCGCCAAAGCTCATAAAATCATCCATTTGGCTCGTGTAATCGTCCGCTCTTTCCCAGCCGCGCAGCACCGCGCCGCCTTCCACCCAGCTTGTCTGCTGCGGTCGAATGTAATGCGCAATCGCCAGCGCCATCACACAGTCATCATGTTCCCCCTGCATCGCTTCGGGGCGGCCGCGCTCGTTTTTCACAAATACCAGCATCTCCCGCAGCGTCTGTGCGTCCGAAATCAATTCCGGCTGTTCTCGAACCAAACGCACCAAATCCGCTAAAATCACCGGCCTTGTCTGCATCGTGGTGCGAAAGCCCCATTTTTTCTGCGGCCTGTGCGTGTAGGTGTCCTCCTGCTCGCGCATAAATTGGCGCGGGTATCCCAGCCGCTCCACCGTTTTAATCGGATAGGTGGAAAAATTGGCCTCAATTCCTAACAGTGCCGTGTTGTACCAGTACCCCAGCGCCATCACTTCACAGGCAAAGGCATCCTCGTCATATTTTCGCCTCAGCACAGCCGCCTGTTTTCCCGTGATGTTGTTCACCACCTGCGCCACAAACCAGTCGCTCCCGTCTCCGGCGGTGTCTGCGCCAATCACATACGGTACTCCCTCCTGCGGCTCCTCATACACCCAAACGCCGCCGCGCTCGCTCGGTTCAGCGCCGTGAAACGCCAGCCGCTCCAAGCCTTGTTCCACTGCGCAAGCGTAGTGCAGCCGGGCGCGGTACAGCGGCTTTACCCCGTCATTCAACCGGCCCATAATGGCGTCTTTGTCAAAAATACAGCTGCCTGTCGATAAAAACGCTTCCTCCGGGCAAGCCGGATATTCCTGACGAAACAGCTGCAAATCTCCCGCGCAGTTGTTTTCAATGCACCAGCGCCGCCACGCCAGCTGTTCGTTATCCAGGCTGTACCGCCGTTTCAATTCGCGCTCATAGTCCGAAAGCTCAAATCCTGTGTAAGGCCTTCGGTATTCCTCCAGCTCCCACCATGCGCAGAACACGGGTACAAACTCACTTTCTCCCGCTACCGCACGGTCCCACATGCTTTTAAATTCGTCAAAACCGTTTGCTGTGCTCTCAATGATCACCATGCTCCCCGGCGTGTCCGGTACCGCCTGCATGGCTCCTGCCAAAGTCAGCCGCTTGTCGCCCGGCCAAAAGGCAAATTCCGAAAGATGCAGGTTTTGAAAGGTGTCCGAGCGTCCAATGCCGCTTCCTCCGGCGGTCATCACCCGTACCGTGCTGTCCAATCCGCCTTTTCCCTTCGCCGCAAATACCAGTTCTTTTGCATTACCGAGCTTTTGCTCCGGCTTCAGCCCGGCGGGCAATTCGCTGTACATCAGCTTCGCCATGCGGTACAAGTTGGCGCTCGCATCCTCCGTATGCGCCACAATGCCGCTTTTTACACCTGTTCCCGTCACTGTTCTTTTAAACATCATCGCCTCCACCAGCGTGGAAAATCCCATCTGCCGTGCCTTCAGCACAATTGCCCGCAGCGGCTTTCCCTGCTCGTGCTGCTGTTTCAAAGCACTGTACAGCTTTTTTTGCGGCAGATTCAGTTTCATAGGAATCACTTCGCCCTGTTTGCTGCGAATCTTGATAAAACGCTCTATGTACGCCTGTGTATTGATTGCCAATGTCTCACCCCCGTTTTTTCAAAATTCCTCTCCCATCACGCTTTTCAACAGCGTTTCATAGTTTTGCAATCCACCGTCCGCTCGGGGCATCTCCTCCTTTGCACGCACCGCCATCAGTGTTTTCAAAAAGGTTGCCGCCGTCGTGTCGCTCAAGTGGTAATAACTTTCCAGCGCCGTTTCCAGCCGCGTTCGCTCGCGTGTCACATCTTCACTTTCGCCCTTTTCCTTCGGTCCCAAACGGCGCAGCTGTCCGCGAATCTGCTCCATTTCCCGCTCGGCAGTACACGCCGTTTCCAAGCGCCGAACCAGCAAATCCACATTCATGCGCATTCCCTCCCGCGCCATTTGCCCCAGTGCTTGCTGGCTGTTTTCCCTCTGCGCTGGTTCACTTTCCTGCTTGTGCCACTTGCGCAAGGTCGAAACCGAAACCCCACACCGTTCACTCACCTGCGCAAAGCTCATTCCCTCCCTGAGCTTTTTCAAGCAGGCACGCTTTTCTTTTTCCGAATAAGACCTTCCCTTTTTCTTCACGCTCTTTTCTCTCCTTCCTCTCTCATTCCCCTCAAAGCCCGCTGATATCGGCGTGTTCCTGGAATTTCATAGCAGATCAGCGGCGCTTGAAATCGCTCGCAGGGCTTGTCCGTCATCCCCCTGCAAGCAGCTTTGCATATAAGGCATTGCGCACGGCTGCCCAACCCCCATGCGCTCCATTTACCTTCGGTCACGCACAGCACCCCCGTCAGCCTTTACCTTTTTCACTTTTACCGAAACCCCCGCCTGCCGCCTTACCCGCAAAAGTTCCGGTCTTGTCATGCGGCAAGTCTCCGCCAACGCCTTCGCGCTTCTTTCACAAGCCAAAGGAAGCTCATAGGCATCATTCGTCACCAACATCCAAAACAGTTTTCTTTTCGACATTTTCTCCTCTTTTGTCCCATTTTCGGGATGATTTTGACAAAAAAATTTCACTCTTTTCTGCCTCATCCTGCAATTGTACTATCATACAAATGCGCATCACTTCCCAGGTGTTCCATACGCAAATGCCGTCCATCTTCTCTGTAAGGCGCTTTTCCGAGAGTTTTAAATACTTTGCCAGCTCGGCTTTTGAAATTCCTTGCTCGTTCATTTTTCGTTCCAGCAAATTGGTTTTCATCTTACCCCTTCTTTCTCATCCCATTTTTGGGATGCATATACCATACCACACTTATTTTCTCTTGTCAACCCATTTTTGGGATATTTTTTAAAATTTTTTATTGCATTTGTAGGACGATTCGGGTATACTTACATTAAAGACACTCGCTCTGCCGTTTCCTTTTTTCGGCGGACATTGTCGCAAGAACAGATGACAAGGAGGTCAGTTCTATGAATGAAATTTCCAAACGCCTGCAACAATTTTACGAACAAAGCGGGCTTTCCTATGCCGATTTAGCGCTGCGTACCGGGGTTCCCAAATCGGCGCTTCAGCGCTATATTTCCGGCACCACCGAAAAAATCCCCATGGACCGGCTGGAAAAGTTGGCCTATGCGCTCGATACCACGCCGCAGGTGCTCATGGGTTGGCAGCACGATGAAAACAGCGACATTCCGCCGGGGTTTTCTCCTTTGCCGGAAATGCGTCGTGTTCCCTTGGTTGGGCGCATCGCGTGCGGCAGTCCCATCACAGCCGAACAAAACATCGAAGATTATGTGGAAGTCCCCGTCACACACCACGCCGATTTTGCTCTGCGCTGCGAAGGCGACAGCATGATTGACGCCGGCATTGCCGACGGCGACATCGTCTATATTCGCCGCCAGCCGGATATTGAAAACGGTCAAATCGCCGCGGTGCGCATTGGCGACGAAGCCACACTCAAGCGTGTGTATAAAACGGCAGATGCCATTACGCTCATGCCCGCCAATGCCGCCTACCCGCCCTATATTCTCACCGGTGAGCAAATGCAGGAGCTTGTCATTGAGGGCAAAGCCGTCGGCTTTACCCATTGGTATGTGTAACCGCTGCTTTTTCTTTTCACTCCATCTAGGAAAGGTTGAATTGTTTTTATGCTTGTTTCTACTCCGCTTTCGCGGCGCAGCCAGTTTCTTTTGCTCACGTTGATTCCGCTCTATTTTATGGTCGCGGCCTTTTTCTTTCAAACGCCGGGCGAAATCATCGCGGGCATGGGGCGTATTTTGCAAGAGCCTGATTTTTTAATTACTGATTATTTTGTTGTGGGCGGCATTGGCGCAGCCTTTTTTAATGCAGGCTTGCTCTCTCTGTTCACTGTCGGGCTCATTTACTTTCTCGGCATGGAAATGGACGGCCACACGATTACTTCCCTATGCCTTATGTTTGGCTTTTCCCTGTTTGGGAAAAATATTCTCAATATCTGGGCGCTGCTGGCGGGTGTTTGGCTTTATGCCAAATACCACCGCACCCCTTTTTCCCGCTACGTCTACGTCGGCCTTTACAGCACCAGCCTTTCGCCCATTATTACACAAATCACGCAAATCCCGCAGCTGGCCGTGTTTCCTGTCCCCGTTCGCTTGTTGTTTGCCATCGCCGTGGGCATTGCCATCGGCTTTGTCATTCCGCCGCTTGCCACGCATGTCCATTACGCACATAAAGGTTATTCGCTCTATAACGTTGGGTTTGCCTGCGGCATTATCGCCACCATTGTGGTTTCGCTGTTTCGTTCCTTCAATATCGAAATAGAGCAGCGCCTGATTTGGCACAGCGGAATGCGCATTCAATTTCTCGTTCTTCTTTCGGCTCTCTTTGCTTGCATGGCGCTTGGCGCCGTCGTCATGGGAGGGCGTGATGTTTTCCGGCAATATCGGCTGCTGCTCAAACTTCCCGGTGTCGGCGGCACCGATTTTCTGCGCGACAGTACGCGCTGTGCCACTGTTTTCAATATGGCGGCCAACGGCCTGTTCTCGGTTCTGCTTGTGCTTCTCGTCGGCGGTGAGCTCAATGGGCCGGTCATCGGCAGTATTTTCACCATCATTGGCTTCAGTGCCACCGGTAAGCATGTGCGCAATATTTTCCCCATTATGCTCGGGGTCTATCTTGCCAGCCTCATCAAACACTGGAATTTATGCGACCCCTCTCCCATGCTGGCGTTTCTTCTCTCCACTACACTTGCACCCATCGCGGGTGAATTCGGCATCATTTGCGGTGTCATCGCCGGTTTTTTACATTCCTCCGTGGTTCTCAATACCGGCATTTTATACGGCGGCATGAATTTATACAACAACGGCTTTGCCGGCGGTCTTATCGCTATTTTTATGATTCCCGTCATCCAGTCCATCCGCTCCCGCAAAGCCCGCGCCAAAGAAAATCTCTCTTTGTAACCAAAACGTTCGCACACAGAAAAAGGACACAGGAAAGCGCGTCTTTCCTGTGTCCTTTTCTCTTTTCTTTGCTTCCAAGCGCCGTTTACGCAGTCTGCAATTGAAACTTGCTCATCAACTTGCGCAGCACATTCGCCTGGCCCGACAGTTCTTCACTTGCTGCCGCCGTCTGCTGTGCCGTTGCGGAATTGGTCTGCACCACGTTGGAAATCCGGTTCACACCCTCCGTGGTTTGGTGAATCGCTTCATCCTGCATTTTGGAGTTTTCCGCAATATTCTGCGCTCTCTGTGCCACACGGTCCACATGTTCCGCCACTCGTCCAAACGACTGGGCCGTTTCATTGGCAATGCTTGTTCCATGTTTCACCGCACGCATCGCCTGCTCAATTAAAATGGTCGTGTTTTTGGAAGACTCCGCTGTCTTTCCTGCCAAATTGCGCACCTCGTCGGCTGCCACTGCAAGGCCCTTTCCTGCCTGCCCGGCGCGTGCTGCTTCCATGTTTTCATCATTTTTTGTTTTTTCCATCCTTTTCTTTTTTATTGTGAAGAAAACATTTGCATTTCCAATTTTTTACCATTCTCCTTTCTTATTGCAACATTCCCCCTATTGTCAAACAAGTAAAACTTATTATTTTTTCCAATAAATTTCTTTTTATTTACATCAATCACATTTTGCCTTTGCCGCTCTCTTGTCTGTTTTCAAAAAACACAAGCCGCGCTGGCTTCTTTTGCTCCAGCGCGGCTTGTGTTTTTGAGTCTATATTCTGTTTTCCATCGTTTAGTAGGCACGGCAAACGGTGTTTTCCCGACACCGCAGCACCGTCTCGCGGCACAGCGCTTCGTGCAATTTCAAATAATTTCGCTTGCGTTCCCGCTGCATTTTCTCACACATGCAGCGCGCACGCCATCTTCCGCACGTTTTGTGACAGCCTTCCGAATAATGGTTACAATGTTCTTTACAAGGCAGCATCCAAACCCTCTCCTTTTATCTGGTGTTTCCTCGCTATGCTTTATTTTAAGCCGTTCTATGTGCGCATTTTGTCACAAATGCACCCACCGTCCAAACACACATTGAAAAAGATTCTTCCAACAAAACCGTTTTGCCTAAAACAATCTGCCGCATACTTTTGTACACCGCATCATTGCCCTTATCTCTATTTTACACGATAAAAGGCAAATTGTCAGCATTTTTATGTAAAAACATCGTAAATTAACCCATTTTTTATCTATATTGTCTCAATAAAGTATCTTTGTGCTTTTTACACTACTTGGAACAGATAAAATTTTAAATAGGAGGTCTCCGGCACTCCCCATAAAATGGGATGGTCGGGTGATTGCTGGCGTGCCTCAATCTGTCTGAGCTGTACGTTGGCGTCCTTCGCAGCAGAAACCAGCATTTTGCAAAATTCTTCTTCGGTTGCAAAATGGCTGCAGCTGCACGTTGCCAAATACCCGCCGCGGGGCAAAAGCTTCATCGCCCGGTAGTTAATCTCCTTATAGCCTCTCAGCGCATTGTGCAGCGTCTTGCGCGATTTTGTAAACGCGGGCGGGTCCAAAATAATAAAGTCATACGCCCCCTGCTCCAATGTAGGCAGCAGTTCAAACACGTCGGCGGCCACGCAGTCCATCCGGTCGGATACGCCGTTCCGCTCGGCGTTCAAGCGTGCCATCTCCACAGCGGTTTCACTCACGTCCACCGCCGTCACATGGGCAGCGCCTCCCTTAGCCGCATTCAAAGCAAAACTGCCTGTGTGGGTAAAGCAGTCCAGCACGCGCTTTCCCTGCGCCAACCGTGCCACAGCTGCACGGTTATACTTCTGGTCTAAAAAGAACCCTGTCTTTTGTCCGTTTTCTACATCCACCGTGTAGCGCACGCCGTTTTCCTCAATCTCTGCCAATGCGCTTTTCGGTGTGGGCAGCCCATGGGCCGAAAGGCCATACCAACCCTTATATTGTGTCATTCCCTCCAGCCCGCGAATGGCCACGTCATTTCGCTCATAAATGCCGTCAATTCTCTGGCCGTCCTGCTGCAAAACGTCCACCAGCAGGGGGAACAAAAGCTCTTTGCACTGTTCCATTCCCACGCTCAGCACCTGTGCGCTTAAAATTGAGCCAAAGCGGTCGACCGTCAAGCCGGGAAACAGGTCAGCCTCGCCAAAAATCACGCGGCAGCATTCCAGCTCGTGGGGCTGCAAAACACTTTTGCGGTACTCCCATGCATGGGTCAGCCTTCTGCGCCAAAACGCCTCCTCAAATCGGTCATTGGCATTGCGCGAAAACACACGCACACGAATTTTGCTTTTTTCACTCACAAAACCGGTTCCCAAGTAGCGTCCTTTCAGGCTCACCACATCCACCAGAGCACCGTTTTCACACGGCTCCTCACGCAGCACCTCCGTACCATACACCCACGGATGACCGCCATTCAGCGCGCGTTCCGCTTTCGCACTCACGGTAAATTTGGGATAAATACGTTCCTGTTTCATGAAAAAATCTCCTTTTGGCGCTTTTTTTCCGCATCCTCTTGCATTGAGGCTTGTCTATCTTTTATATTATAAAGCAGAAACGGAGGATTTGACAATGGAAATTGAACGAAAATGGAAAATGAGCGGCTTTCCCAACCACCTTCCGCTGCTGGACACGCTGCAAATGCGTCAAAGCTATCTTTCCACCTGTCCCGTTGTGCGCGTGCGCGAAAGCACCAGCGCCACCAAACACACTTTCATTCTGTGCTTTAAAGGTCACGGAACGCTTGTGCGGGAAGAAATCGAACTGCCGTTAGAGGAAAGCGTCTTTCGCCGTCTGGAAGCGCTTACCGGCCAGCCGCCCATCACAAAAGAGCTGCGCCTGTATGCGCTGCCCGAGGGTCTCACGCTGGAAGTCAGCTGTGTAGATCAGGGCCTTCCCACAGAGTTTTATTACGCAGAAGTGGAATTTGACAGCGTGGAAGCGGCAAAGGCATTTACACCGCTGCCGGAATACGGCCTTGGCGAAGAAATGACGGAAACAGCAGGCTTTTCCATGAGCCACTACTGGCAAACCACACGCCCGAACCGCACCCACTGTTTGCATTGCGGCGCCGCTTTAACGCCCGGCTTTCTGCAAAGCAAAACCCCTTTGCTGTGGACGCTGCACCCGCAGGTCAATAAGGTGCTTTGCCCGAACACAAGCGATGATTTTATTTTTCCGCATCCCACGCTCGACGACACCACGCTGGAAGCCTCACGCTGTCCCGTGTGCGGGCGCATTACACTGCCTTCCCCCTGTCAAACTGCACCCATGCAAAACCAATAACCCGCTGTTCTTTTGATAGCGCAAAAACAAAGAAGGACAAGGCCGCGCGGCCTTGTCCTTCTTGTTTTTTTCCTGTTACAGCACCTTGCTCAAAAAATCTTTTAAGCGCGGATGCGTGGGATTTTCAAAAAATTCCTGCGGCGCCTTTTCTTCGCAAACCACACCGCCGTCAATGAATACAACACGGTTGGCCACCTCACGGGCGAAGCCCATTTCGTGCGTCACCACCACCATGGTCATGCCGTCCTGTGCCAGCTGTTTCATAACATCCAGCACTTCACGCACCATTTCGGGGTCAAGTGCGCTGGTCGGCTCGTCGAACAGCATCACGTCAGGCTGCATGGCAAGCGCACGCGCAATGGCAACGCGCTGCTGCTGTCCGCCGGAAAGCTGCACCGGATAAGCGCTTCCTCTGTCGCCCAAGCCGACTCGCGTCAGCAGCTCGTGCGCCAATTTCTCCGCGTCCTCTTTTTTCATGCCCTTCACACGGATGGGCGCAGCCGTCACGTTATCCAATACCGTCATGTTGGCAAACAGATTAAACTGTTGGAACACCATGCCGATTTTGCAGCGCATCTTGTCAATATTGGTGCTTTTTGAGGTGATATCAACACCTTCAAAAATGATGTGTCCGCCGGTGGGAACCTCCAGCAGGTTTAAGCAGCGCAAAAAGGTGGATTTACCCGAGCCGGAAGGCCCGATAACCGCCACAACATCGCCCTTGCGAATCTGCATGTCAATGCCTTTGAGCACCTCAACATGCTTAAAATGCTTTTCCAAGCCGTTTACTTCAATCAGCAATTCACGATTATCTTGTGACACTGCGGCTCATCCTCCTTTCAAACCACGCCACCAGCTTCGACAGCGGGAACACAACAACGAAATACATCAGCGCAGCGATGATATACGGCTCAATGAAGATATAAGCATTCGATGCAACCGCACTTGCCTGGAACATCACGTCCACAATGCCCACCATGCTCAAAACGCTGGTTTCTTTAATAATGGTTACAAACTCGTTGCAAAGCGCGGGCAAAATATTGCGCACCGCCTGCGGCAAAATCACAAAGCGCATGGCCTTCCAGTGGCTCATGCCAAGGCAGCGAGCCGCCTCCATCTGTCCGTGCGGCACTGCGCCGATGCCCGAGCGAATCACCTCGCTCAAATAAGCGCCCGAGTTGAGCGCAACAGCCAGCATACCCCACATCATACGGGTTGCGGTCGGGTCGGGCAGCACCAGCTTTGCGGTGGTAGCCGTGTAGTAAATCACAAATACCTGTACAATCAGCGGGGTGGCACGCAGCACTTCTACATAAGCGGTGCAAATAAACCGCACCACCGCTTTCAGCACCTTTACCACAGCATGGTCTCGGCTATTGTGCGTCAGCATTCTGCCGGATGCCACCAAAAGCCCCAGCACAATACCTAAAACCACAGCCACCAACGCCACCAGCAGGGTGTTTTTCAGGCCTTCCAGATAAAACCCGTTGTAACGCTCCCAAATTTTGAGCATTCTTTCCAATGAAATCATGTTTTACTCCTTTTTTGCAGACAAAAAAGATATCTTATTTCGTCTCATCCTTTCCGGCAGCACTTGCCGGACAAACACACACGATTCGGCGCAGGCTGATTTTCCTGCGCCGAATCGTTTTGCGGCCAGCGTGCGGTTCTTTTTGGTCCCCCTTGCTTCCCGCCTTTTGGCCGCCGCCGTTCCATTCAAGTTTTATCTCTAACCGACGCCATCCCACCGGCGCCGTTCTTTCCCGTTTGTATTCACGCTTTTCAGCGTCCCCAGATCCTTATTTTGTGCGGTGTCTTACAGCACACCCATTTCAGAAGCTTTTGCCTGTGCTTCGTCAAACCATGTCTGAATGCTGCCGTCCTCGGTGTATGCTGCAATCTTCTCGTTGACAAAGTCCAGCAAGTCGGTATTGCCCTTCATCACAGCAATCGCGTTTCCGTTAGCAGCGGGGTCGGTCTCCACGGGCACCTTGCCAATGGCCAAGCCCTCGGTGGTCTCCATGTACTGCTTTGCGCTCACTTCGTCAATCAGCACAGCCGCGCAAGCGCCTGTTTTCAGCTCTGCAATGCACTGCGGGAATTTCGGCAGCAGCAGCGCCTCGCTGTCTGCAAACTGCTCGGCCATCAGCGTTTGCTGAATGGCGCCCTTTTGGGTTGCCAGAGTCTGTCCGGCCAGGCTCTCTTTGGTTGCATATTTGTCAACATTTTCTGCCAAAACCAGCATACATTGGCCGCCGCCATAGTACAGGTCGCTCATGTCAACGCTTTCCTTACGCTCAGGCGTCGGGGACAGGCCCGCAATTGCCATGTCGGCGTTGCCCGCCTGAACTTCGGTCACGACGCTGTTAAAGTCGATATTCTGAATCTCCAGCTCCACGCCCAGCTCGTCGGCCAGCGCCTGAGCCAGCTTTGCGTCCAAGCCCACAATGTTGCCGCTCTCGTCTTGGAACTCAAAGGGAGGATAAGTCGCTTCTGTCGTCACAATCAGCTTGCCGCGTGCCTTGATGGCCTCCACAGTGTGTTCAGCGGGGTCGCCGCCTACAACGCCGGCTGCGCTTCCCGAAGCCGCCGCAGATGCGGAAGGGGCAGCGGGTGCAGAAGCCGCTGTGCTCTCAGCCGCGCCGGAAGCGGTGCTGCTGCTTGCGCCGGAACATGCCGTCAAGCCGATGGCCAGTGTCAAGGCCGTCAAAAATGCCGTTACCTTTTTCATGTTGTGCTCTCTCCTTTTTTCTTTGTGCCCGCGGTTAAGCGGAGCGTTCACTCTTTTCATTGCCCTCATTATACACGCATATTTATTCATCGTCAAGCATTTCCGATAAAGTTTTTAATTTTATGCTTTTTTGCCTGTTTTTAGTAAATTCTTTATTTTTAACTGGGTAAAATGCACAGTATTCCGTTTTTTGAGCCCTTGGCTAAAATGTATATTTATTATAATTATGAATATTTTTATTGGTTTCCCTTGTCCATTTTTTCCCTTTTTATTTTCTCTTTTGCACAAAGGCTTTTTCCTGTGCGTCAGCCTTTGGTAAAAATCGCAGAAAAGCGTCTAAAAGCGCCCTGTTTCGCTAAAACAGAATTGCTTTTCCCCTGGTTCGATATTATAATATACAATACAAAAGGCAAACTGCCTTTTCAGGCATTGCCATGTACCATCCGTGCCGGACGGGGCCTGTCCTCATGCGCCGTCCTCCACTTTTTTGCACGATGCGTGCCGGGGTCGCGCCGCCCTGTTTTTTCGAGCGCAATTCAGAAAGGAAGTGTCGAATTGAAACGTACCCTCGCCATTTTTATCAGCCTATGCATGGCCTTCACCGGGCTTTCGCCTGCGGTCGCTTTCGCACAGGAAAGCGGCGGCTTGTCGATTAACATGCCGCCGGCTGATGTCACCGTCACCGAATCAGACACCCGTCCTGCGTCGGAAAGCACGTCGGACGGTTTTCTGGACGACAATTTTTTGGATGACGACTTCTTCAACGGCGGCTTTTCCGACACTGCGGAAAGCACTTCGCAGTCTGGGCCCGAGAGCACATCGGAAAGCGTGCCGGAAAGCAGCTCTCAAAGCAGCTCAGAAAGTGTGCCCGTAAGTGAAAGCACCTCCCAGAGCACATCGGAAAGCACCCCGAAACCGGAGGCTCAGAGCGTTTCTTCCTCCGAATCTTCTTCGGAAACACAAGAGCCGGAAGAGGAGCCGGAAATCCCCACGGATGCCGAGCACGGCGCTGTGCGCGTTGTGATTTCGTCGGCCCTTGCGCTGAAAAAGGACACGCTTTTTCAAGTGTATGTAAACGGCCCCACCAAGTATCACACCACTGTTACCCTGCCGGCTACCGGCGGCAGTGAAATTCCCACCGTAACGGCCTATGCGCCGCAGCTTGTCCCCGGCCATTATACGCTGGTGGTCGTTGCCGACGGCTTTGCCCGTTACACCCAGGAATTCACTGTGGACACGCTTCTGTATGAAGTTCAGCTGTTCACCGGTGTGCTTGGCGGCTACAACTACACCAGCGGCAGCAAACACCCCGGCCTTTTGCTGATTGGTGATGTCAATGGCGACGGCGCCGTTGATTCTGCCGACGTGCAGACACAGGTCAATCAGCTGGAGTCGGGCAGCCAAACAGCCTCCGGCGATTTGAACGGCGACGGCGTAGTGGACTTGGCCGATCTTCAGTATCTTTCCATTGGCTACCAAAACACCTTGGATACACAAGCTTATCTTTCCACGTTTGTTCCCTCGTCCTCTGCCACAGCCTCCACGGGCAGTGATACGCGCGTATCCTCCGGCAGCATCGAGAGCTTAACCAGTGATAAAGCTTCCGAAGGCGTTGTGCTGAAAACCGCCACCGGTTCCAACATTTCCGAAGCAACCCCCATTACGCTGGATTTCAATTTTGAAACCTCTGCCAAGATGGAAGGTTTGCTGCTGGATGCTCCCGTTGGCGTCGACAACGCTATCACACAGGCCAGCATCTTTGTGAATTACGAAAAGGAAGACGGTACCGTTGAGGTCATGGAAATCCCCTACCGCAACGGCGGAATCGACCTGTTTGCCGCGTTCCGCTCCGGCGGCAAAGTAACTGCCCAGCCGGACGGCACGCTCTCCATCAGCTTCGGCGGCCAAATCGCCGTCAAGAAAGTGACGTTTGTCATTCAGGGCACCCAAAAGCCCACCAATCTTGCCGAAATCTCCAAAGTGGAATTTCTCAACGATATGGAAAGCCGCATTCCCCAGCCGGAAATGAACATCCCGGAAGGGGTCAGCGCACAGGCGGGCAACAAGTCCTTCGCCGTCACTTGGAAGCCCAGCGTCAACGTGACCGGCTATGAAGTATCGGTTTCCCTGAACGGACAGGAGGAAACCTTCCGCACAGCGCTTACCAGCTTGACCGTCACCACCTTCGGCGGCAAAAAGCTTGTCAACAACACCGAGTACACCGTGCGTGTACAGTCTTTGAACGGCACTTGGAAAAGCGGATACAGCGACCCCGTCACCGTTACCCCCAAACCCGAAGGCAAGCCCCCCGCACCCGACAATTTAACTTTGACCGGTTTGTTCGGACGCATTGACGCCAAGTGGAAAAACATGGAGGATACGGATACCTACACCGTATACTACCGTCAAAAAGGCACCGAAACCTATACCCCGATTTCCGGTCTGACCACCAACAGCTGCACCATTCCCGATCTCTTGAGCAATACGGTGTATGAAGTTTATGTCACCGGCACCAATGATTTCGGCGAAGGCCCGGCCAGCGCCGTGAACGAAGCCTCCACCGCAAACGCTACACCCGCGCAGCTGCCCGCCTTCCAGCTGATTAACTTCGCTACCGGCACGGGCGCACTGAGCGCACATATCACCTCGGCAGCTCATGCTGTCGGCACGATGGAAAACAGCCCGCTGGACAGCGGCGACAGCGCTCTTGGTGTGTTTGATAACGATTATGCGTCCTACTATCGTATGAACGACTGGGATGACGGCGCAACCTACCCCGACAACGGCGGTATCCGCGTCACACTGGACGATACTTACAACATTGGTATGATTTCTCTGGCACAGCCCGAGGATTCCGGCTACTATGGACGCGTTCGCGTTTATGCCAAGGACGAGTCCGGCAAAGAGCAGCAGGTTTCCAATGTCACCATTGGTCAGCAAACCGATGAAAACGGACGCAAATATTATCTGATTAAAATTCCCGGCGGTATCAGCACTCAGGAACTTCGTGTGTGCGTCGGCCATCCCTACTGGATGCCGTCCGTCACCATTGCAGAAATGCGTCTGCACACTTATGACAGCTTGGAAGATGACATCTTCGCCTTGTACGCCGACGATTTGCACATTACCTTGAACGGCAATGTAAACGAAGAAACCATCAACGCACTGCAAACCCGTTTGGATACCCCCGATGCGGGCGGTGCTTACCACCCCGACCGTGCTCTGCTGCAAAAAGAGCTGGACAATGCACGCGGCTTGCTGTCGCAAACTTCTTTGGGCGGTTCCATTGTCATCAATAATGCCATGGTTCCCTCTCGCGACAACGGTCTGGGCATTACAGGTCTCAACGCATGGCAGCCGCTGGGTGTCTCGGCAGCCGCCGGCGAAATCGTGGTGCTCTATGTCGGCAGCGAAGGCTCTGCCACAGGCGACAGCACTCCGCTGGAGCTGGTTGCTACCCAGCAGTACGCCGAGCACAACACCGTTTCCAAGGTGGTGGGCAGCCTGAAAATTGGCCGCAATGAGCTCACCATTCCCCAGCTGCAAACCATCGCAGCCGAACAAGGCGGCGCACTTTATGTCCAGTACGCCTCCAACGCCAAATATGACGCATCCAAACAGTATGTTGTGCGTGTAGACGGCGGCACTGTGTTCCCTGTCTTGAACGTTCGCGGCATGACAGATGAAACTCAGCGCAACGAGGCAATTACCGCCTACGTCCAGCAGCTGGAAGCTTATGTTTCCTCCCTGCAAGCATCGCACGAAAGCGAGCACGCCGGTTCTTCTTTCACATCTGTCAGCAGCCATGAGTATGACGAGAAAACCTGCATTTTGAACACGACAGACATCGTGATGGATCACATGATGTTCTCCGTTCCCGCAAGCCAAATCTTGAAGGGTCTCAGCGGCGACAGCACGCAAAAAGCCCAGCAGCTCGCTTCCAGCATCAACGCGATGGAACAAGCCATGGAGCTGTTCTATCAGCACAAAGGCTTAACCACACTCTCCGGTGCGGGCGATAAAAACGACACGCCTTGGCAGCAGCTGAATATCCGTTATCAGCGTATGTTTGCCGGTGCGTTTATGTACGCTGCCGGAAACCACATCGGCATTGAGTGGGATTCTGTGCCCGGCCTTGCAGCAGGACAGCCCGTCGTGCTGGATGAAGCCGGAAAGTATGTTTCGGGCGATTTGTTCGGCTGGGGCATTGCACACGAAATCGGCCACGAAATCAACCAAAGCGCTTATGCTGTCGCAGAGGTCACCAACAACTATTTTGCCCAGCTGGCTACCTATGCAAACGGTGCAACCCGCTTTGGTTACGATGCAGTTTATGACAAAGTAACCAGCGGTACCACCGGACCTTCTTCCGATGTATTTACACAGCTTGCGCTTTACTGGCAGCTGCATCTGGCGTATGACAAGGACTATGAGTACGTCATGTACGACGATTACCAAACCCTTTTGGACAGCCGTTTCTTCGCGCGTGTAGACACTTATGCACGCGACACCTCCAAAGCGCCCGGCTCGGTTGCTTTGAAACTCACGAACGACACCGACCAAAACCTGATGCGTCTGGCCAGTGCCGCTGCCGAGAAGAATCTCACCGATTTCTTCACCCGCTGGGGTATGACGCCCAATGCCGAAACGAAAACCTATATGGAGCAGTTCCCGGCAGAAACCCGCACATTGTATTACATCAATGATGCCGCACGCGACTACATTTTTGCACACAGTGCAGACGAAAGCACGCTCACGGTCAGCGGCAAGGATGTCCTTTCCGACGCCACCAGCGCTTCCATTGGCGCGCAGCCGAACCAAGTGGTATTCCAATTTGCTTTGGAAAGCGGCGTAGATGCCTCCACCATCGCAGGCTATGAAATTACGCGCGTCACCTATGAAAACGGCCAGCCGCAGCGTCAAGTGGTCGGTTACACCACTCAAACCACCTTTACCGATACGGTTTCTTCCATGAACAACCGCACCATCGTTTACGAAGTTGCGGCAGTGGATCAGTTCATGAACCGTTCCAACGTCAAAGCCCTGCCCGCCTTGAAGATTGCTCACGACGGCGCATATGGCAAAGACAACTGGACGCTGGAGACCAACCTGGTTTCCGAGCAGGATACCACTCCCCCGGCAGACCATGAAGATCCCTGTGCACCGGAAACCGTTTCCGCGATTTATACCATCGCAGATAACGATGCTTCCACCACCTACACCGGAACCACCGAAGAAAAAGACGCCGTCATCACCGTGGACTTCCATGAAACACTGGAAGCAACCGCCATGAAGTATACGGTCAGCGGCGGTGTGGGCAGCGTCAGCTGCACGGTGCAGGTCAGCACCAACGGCACCGACTGGAAAGATATTTATACCGGTACTCTGCCCGAGGGCGATGAAACCGCGGTTGTCTATTTCCCGAATGAGGACGGCGACTGGGTGAAAACGTATGATGCTTCTCAGCTGCGCCTCACCATTCACAATCCTGCCGGCGGCACCGTTACGCTGTCCGAGCTGGATATCCTCGGCCCCACAGGCGATAATGTCGAACTGAATGTACAAGGCATTGGCGTACTGAAAAACGACTATGTCTATGAGGCTGAAACCGGCGAAAAGATTCCGGCCGGTTCCATTGTACTCACCGGAACTTACAAAGGAAACCCTGCGTATAACGTTGTCATGCCGTTTGACATGGAAGGAAACGTTGTTTCCGCCAAGGACAGCGAGGGCAACTATCACGCCAGCCAAATCATTTTGGCCGATGTGCCCGAGCATGGCGAACTGGGTGAAACCTCCGACGGTACTTGGGTATATTGGATTGAGCCGGGCAACGATTTTACAATGCCTGAGCAAATCCGCGTCGAGCTGTATCGCGTCGATTCAGCCGACACCAACGCAGGTCAGCGTCTTGTCAGCGACACACTGCCTGTCAGCGTTCCTGCCGAATTACCTTCCATCACCCTTGAGCCGTAAGTAATCTTTTCCAAAGCGGTGCTCTGTTCAAGCCAAATGCGCAGAGCGCCGCTTTGCGAAAATTGTTCTTTACAAAACAACGCAAGGAGAATCCTATGAAAAAAATAATTGCCGGGCTTGTATGCGGGGCGGTGATGCTTGCGGGTTTCATTCCTGCGGCATTTGCCGTTTCGTCTGCAAGCGTGTCCATGCAGGCCACTTCCGACCAGGCGGCCACCACCTTAAATCTGTCCGATTCCGCTCAGGAGGTCACCGCTGTCAGCCTCAGCTTTCAAGTAAATGTAACCGCGGGCTCCTCTGAAAAAGCCAGCGTCTGGTTTGCCTTTGACAGCGGCTTGCCGGCCAATATTCAAGAGTATCGCTATAACGCCCAAACAGGCCGCTTAACGCTCTATTTGTCCGGTAAGAATGCTTTGTTTCAGCAAGACAGCACTTTGCTCGGCAGCATTAAAGCTTCCACGCAGGATGCAACAGGCTTAACGGTTTCCGTCCAGCCGATTTCCGATTCGCTGAAATTGGTTAATACCTCCAGCGAAGTAATGAATGCACCCGCCATTGATACCGGCAGCGTTGTACAGCTGGTTGTAGGGGAAGGCGGCGAAAACAACGCCGCAAAAGTTGACTTTACTGCATTGGCGAACGCCGTTGCCACGGCAGAGGCCAAAAACGCCGCAGAGTATACCACCGACAGCTGGAATGCGCTGCAAGCAGCGCTGCGCAGCGCAAAAGCCGTGCTGGCTGCGGCTGACTCCACGCAGGAAAGCGTCGATGCCGCCACCAACGCGCTGAACGCCGCAATTCAAGGGCTTGCAGCAGCCGGCGGAAGTTCATCGGGCAACTCGTCCGGCGGCACCGGCACTGCGCCGACAACGCCGACCACACCGACGCCGGGCGGAGTCAACACGGTCACAACTCCCGCTAACAATCCTGCTGGGGCAGCATCTTCTGCCAATAAAAAGCCGGCCTCTTCCGGTTCTTCCTCCTCGGCTGCATCTTCTTCGGAGTCGAAGAGCGAAGCGCCTTCCAGCACATCTGCTTCTTCGTCGGCGCCCGCCAGCGAAAGCGCGGCACCGGCACAAAGTGGGTCTAATGCAGAGGCGACACAGGCACAGCCCACCGGAAATATTGCCAACACGATTATGATTGGCGTGATTATCCTCTTGGTGATTGCCATTATCGGCGTGGGAATTGCTATCGTGCGCAAACGCCGCTGAGCATTTTCCAAAATCGACTGATAAAAAATTCAGGGCATTCCGCAAGCTCTAAAAGCTTGCGGAATGCCCTTTTTCATTCTTCTTCGTCCGGCACATATTCCAAAATATCACCGGGCTGACAATCTAAAATGCGGCAAATCGCGTCCAGCGTTGAAAAGCGGATGGCCCGCACCTTGCCCGTTTTCAAATAAGATAAGTTCACATTGGAGATACCCACCTGCTTGGCCAGGTCATTCAAACGCATTTTTCGCTCTGCCAACATGCGGTCAAGACGAATTACAATCATAATGTGTGGTCCACCTCGTCCTGCAATCCCACTCCATATCCAATGATATACGCCGCCAGCAGGAAGCCCACTCCAGCAACAAGCGTTTGCATGGAGTTTTGCCCAGTGGAAATAGCCATTTGACTGTCTGCCATTCGGTTAACTGCAAAGCATACAATGAGCTTGAGAAAAGGCACTGCTAAAGCTATAAAAATTTGAATGGCACCGTAAAACGATAAATACCGCGCATTTCTGCCAATAAAAATTTCTCCTTTATACACATTGGCGCATACACGGCTTAAAAACCAAACCGCCATCGCCGCCGGAACCATTTGAACAGCATAAAGCAGCAAAAGGCCCATTTGTGTAATCCAATCAATTTTCCCCTCGTGGTTTGGGGTAATATGAATCCCATCTTGTGTGCTGATGGTCATTCCCTCGGCGCTTGCCTCATAACTTTCCTGCGCGTAGATCACACCATCGTATGTTCCAGTGCCCGCATGGAAAGTAAATGCTTGTCGCCCCATGATGCTCAGCACCAACCCAAACACATAGAAGGCCAGTGCAATATAACACGCAATTTGAACCAGCCGACAACCGCCTTTTACAAAATGTTCTCGCGTCGTTTGTGAAATTATTTTCATCACAATCACCTCAGCCTGATTATACCATATCCCTTGCCTTGTTTCAATTATTTTTTAATGTTTATCATTAAATATTTAATGATAAATTTCATATTTTTTACGCTGCCAACAAAAAAGGCATAACACAAGCAAAATGCCTGTGCTATGCCTTCTCGCATTTCATCCGCAATTTATCCGCGTTCTACCTCGCCGCGATAGCTCATAATACCGCCGATGTTTGTCACGTTTTGATACCCCATCTGGTTCAAATAGTGCTTTGCGTGCGCACTCCTTCCACCGCTGTGGCAGTAGACAAAAATGGGAGTTTGACGCTCAGTAATCTGCTTGTCAATGCCGTCCAGCGCATCCAAAGGAATATTGATGCTGCCGGGAATGTGTCCCTCGCGGTATTCTTCGGCGGTACGCACATCTAAAAGGATTGCATTCTCTGTGTCGCGGCATTCTTGCACGCCTTGATTGATATCTGTTTTATGGAATAATTGAAGGAAATTCATGTTTGTCACCCCTGTTTTTCATACAGCAGCTTTGTACTGTTTTTTGTTATTATACTATTCCAGTATATAACATCCTGTGACATCATCACACAGCACTTGCTGTATGCGCTTCAAAGGGAAAACTTACAGCAAAATATTTTTAATCAATAAAGAGGTTGTTCCGTCGCTGTTTTTGATAAATTGAATTTCATTTTCATCGCGGTAAATGCTGACGGGTACTTTAATCTCCACGCCGCCGCTGGAACGCAGCGACTGCTTTTGCAGTTTGCGCACTCCGGTGCTCGGCATCGGCATAGGTTCATCCATTTCAATCTCACGCTGTGCCAATTCTTTTTCAAACGCTTCTTTTGCATGGGGTAAATCGCCATACAGCTTTTCACAAAGCTGTGCCACCGGGACAGCAGGCTCCGGTTCTTCCAAGCTCTGCGTCGCTTGGCTTCGATAGCTGCGGTATTCTTCACACACTGCCGCGGCAACCTCCGGTTCTTCTACACCCAAACTGCCGTAAAACTGCTGGTTGACCTCTTGTGCCGCCTCACAAATGGCGGCCAGCTTTTCTTTGGGCGACATGCCCGGCCGTGCCCCCACTACGGAATGTGCCAAGTAAGCTTGCTTTCGGCCATCTATTTCATACTTTTTTTCTAAAATGCGCACGGTGCTGCCCAGCGGCTGTACCGCAACAAAAAACGCTTCATCGGGCTTGGCTGTTCCGGCGGGCAGCATAGTTTCCTGCCGCACAATACGATTGGACGCCGTGCCTTCCTCATGCATTTCAAAATAGTGTACCCATCCGGCTTTATAATTCAGCTTCATTGCGGCAAAATATTCCACGCCGTCAATGGTCAGCCAAAGAAACGCCACATCCCCGGCAGGAATAGCGGGCTGCACTTGCATCACATCAAACCATTTTTGAGCCAGCTCTCCCGTTTGCGCCACAAAATCGCGTTCTAAACGGCTCGCATCTGTTTGCCGAAAAAAGGAATCCTCTATCAACTCACATCCGCGCGTTTCCTCACTTTTCCATGCTTTGGCAGCCAAAGAACCCAAGTAGATCAGCGCTTCCTCTTGCTCAATCAATAGATCAGACAGCACCGGCGCTGTCACTTGTGTATCTAAAATATGCAATACCGCTTTTTGAATGGTAATTTCCATAACGTTTCTCCTTTTGATGCCTTAGGCATACCTATTTTCCATATGCCTGCGTTCTATTATAATCCGTTCGGCAAAAAGCCGCAAGCACACATCAAAAAATGGGCGCTCTCCCTGCGGAAAGCGCCCATTCCAGTTTGTCGAAAAAGCTTCGCTTTTTCGCAAACTGAGGCTTTATCTAAAATGAAAAAGAGGGCTAGCCCCCTTTTCCAAGCCTTTTTCCCCTTGCAGCCCAAGTTCTTTCTGCATCAGGCGGCAGTTTTGGGGCAGTCTCAAATAGGCGCTCTCCTTTCGGAAAGCGCCCATTCAGTTGATTCACCTATTGTTGGTTTTCGGTTTAGCCTGCCTGCTGCGTCTGCTCGCTGGAAGGCTGTGCTGCCGCCTGTGCAGCCTGTGCGGATTGCTCCTCCAGCACCACGCTCACCTGCACTACCTTGCCTTGACGTGCCACTTGCACCTCAATGGTGTCGCCCACGGCGTGGCTGTCCAGCGCACTCGTTACGTCCACGGTATCTGCAACCGCATTGCCGTCAATGCTGACGAACAAATCGCCCGCTTGCAGCCCTGCTTTATCTGCACAGGAACCCTCGGTGACATCCACGATATAAACGCCGGGCTGGCTGACGCCGTACTGCATCATCATCTGCCAATCGCTGACAGCCAGCACTTGGATGCCCAGCGCGGGACGGCCCGTTACATAGCCGTTGTCAATCAAGCTCTGTGCCACTTGCATAGCGGTGTTTACCGGGATGGCAAAGCCCAAGCCTTCTGCACCTTCTTCGGCAGATTTCGCGTTTACAATGCCAATCAGCTCGCCTTTCTCATTGAACAGGCCGCCGCCGGAGTTACCGGGGCTTACTGCGGCATTCGTTTGCAGCAAGTTCATTGTCTGGCCCTGTACCGTGATGTCACGGTTCAGCGCGGAGATGATACCGTTTGTCACGGTGCCGCCCAGCGTACCCATCGGGTTGCCGACCGCCAGCGTAAACTCACCTACTACCAGCTTATCCGAATCTCCGATGACTGCCGGGGTCAATCCGGTGGCCTCAATCTTCAAAACGGCAATATCGCTCTTGGTATCCGAGCCAATCAGCTCTGCTTCATACTCCGTCTTATCGGATGTACGCACTTTAATCTGGCTTGCGCCGGAAATGACGTGCGCATTCGTGATAATGTAGCCATCCTCACTGATAATCACGCCCGAACCCGCACCGTCTTGAATATACTGCGGGAAGAATGGATTCGTGGAAATCGTTTCGGTAGTTACTTCCACGACACTCGGGCTGACGATGGAAGCAATTTGCGAAATGCTCAGCGATTCCGCCGAAAGGCCGTTGCTCGCTTGTGTGTTGGTTCCTGTTGAGCCGTCCGTGGCGGTAGCAGCTTCATCCGGCTGTTCGTACACCACGGGGCTGGAAGCGCCGCGTGCCGCAACACCGCCCAAATATCCGCCGCCAAAGCCTGCGCCTGCACAAAATACGACCAGTGCCACTGCGGCGCCTACCCGGCGTCCCCACCGATTTTCTTTTTTGGGTGCTTTGGGATCCTCGCCCTCCGGCGGCAGGTTCACGCCTGTGGTGTGATACATCGGCTGCGGTTCGCGGTAAGCAGGCTGACCTTGCGGTGCGCTTGCATTGGGCGTGTTGTTCGGCTGACGATTATATAAATTGGAGTAATCAAATTCCCAGTTGTGATTCATAATGGAAACCTCCTTTTGATTTCATGCTTACAGTATACCCACCGTTTGTGTCAAATGTATCATGCTCTTGTGTTAAAACTGTGATTTTCACACGTTCTGCGGCGGTTTCCTGCGGATGCATACCGCAATCGGAGGCAGGCCGCTGCGCTGGGAAAAACATTCGGTCTGTACGCAAAATTCCGGCGGCAATCGCTGCACCCATTCCAATACAGCGTCACGCTCCACTGTCCCCTGCAATTTTCCCGAATAAGCGCATACTGTTAAAATTCCGCCGGGTTTCAGCAGCGAAAGCGCGGTATTCATCGCCGGGATGCTGCATTCCGGCATCGTAAAAAAGTCATGTGCGCCGCCGGGCAAATAGCCCAGATTAAATACGGCGGCATCCAGCCCCTCCCGCGGCACATACCTCGCCAAATTTGCATGGCTGTCCTGTACCACCTGTGCGTGCAGCCCTTCGCTGCGCAGACGCTCCTTTGTATTGTGTACGGCTTGCGCCTGAACATCCATGGCAACCACATGTCCCTGTGGCCCAACCAAACGGCAGAGCAGCACGGTGTCGTGTCCGTTTCCTGCGGTTGCGTCCAAGGCAAAGGTACCGGGAATTAAATACTGCTCCCAAAAATCATGCACCACCGAAAGAGCATTGCGCTGCTTTTCGGTTTCACGCCGGTAAACCCCTTCCCCCGCCGCGCGAAAGCCAAACTTTTCAAAAAATGCGCCTTCTTCACCTTCCACCTGCGCCGTTAACGTTTCCTTCAGCGGCACATTCAGCAGCACAAGGGTTCGTTTGAATAAAAAGGTTCCATATCCCTTTCTGCGCCACTTTGGGTCCACCCAGCAAGAAACCTTGCCCTCACAAATCGACGCGCGCCCAATGACAGCGCCGCCCTTTTGCAGCAAACAGGTATCGCTGTCTGCTTCCCGCACTACCTGCAAAGCAATCCTCCTCTTTTTTAAAAAAACTGCCGCCTGATTCAAAAAGAAGTCAGGCTGCAAGGGGAAAAAGGCTTGGAAAAGGGGGCTGAGCCCTCTTTTCCATTTGTGATAGGGATTCAGTTTGTCAAAAAGCGAAGCTTTTTCGACAAACTGAAGCTGCCGCAGTACTGCGGCAGCTTAAAATTATTTTTATTATAAATTTTGCTTGCAAAGAAAAATCATCAAGCCAGCTCACGGGTAAAACAGTATTGCGAACGCAAGAACCCGCGCTGCTCCAAAAACTCTTGGCTGCGCACATTGACACGCGAGGAAGTCGCCGTCATCAGCGTACAGCCCATTTTTTTCATCTGCGTCGATAAATTCATCAAAAGCCCGGTGCCGACACCGCGGCCACGGCATTCCTCACGCACAAATAAGCTGTGAATACACCCCACAAGCGCACAATCGGACAGCGACGCGCGCACTTCTGCATCCGCAAACCCGACCGGAATACCTCCATCATAGCCCAGTAAAATGCGTCTTGTCGGCTTTTCCAGCGCCTGCATCAAATAGGTTTGAAACAGCTCCCTGTCCAGCTCCTTGCGAACGGACAAGCAGAGCAGCGGATACAGCTGATCCGCCTCCTCCATGGTAACATTGCGTACCAGCATTGTAAAAAAACTCCTCTCATGCCCCAATGCGGCAAGCAGCTTTGCACTGTTTGCCTTTAAAAAGTTACTGTGTGGCCTGTCAATCCGTAAATCGCCAATGCCAAAATGCCAATATAAAGCAGCGTAACCGGCAGCCCGCGAAACATCTCGGGCACGCGGCTGTGGTCCAGCTTTCGCTGGCCTTCCGCCACCACCTGAACGGCCAAAACATAGCCCAATCCGCTGCCAATGGCAAATCCCATCGTCTGTTTAAAGTCAAAGCCTTGTGTTGCCGAAACCATCAGCGTACCCAAAATACAAGTATTAAACGTCGCCATGGGCAGCGCCGCCACGGCATGGCGGGCAATATGCACTTTGCGGATGGCCACCACCACGCCAAGCACTACAAAAAAAGCCACTGCGGCGCAAAGGGTAAAAATCAGCGGTCGGAAGTAAATTTGATAACTCCATCGATTCATCATACCGGTGGCCAAATACCCCAGCGGAGCGCTGATAATCTGCACACAGCACAGCAGAATGCTAAAGGTGAGCGTGTCGGAATGATCCTCCACAATTTTCGTTAAGCGCGATACGCCAAGCGCACGGGTAAACACCGCGTTTTGTGCAAAAACCGCCATGATCATATACAGAAAAAAGTCAAAAATTGCCTGCATCAATTCTCTCATGTCTGTTGCTTCACCCCCAAAGCCATTTGGCGCTTCACAATGGAGGCCGCACTGCGCCACGCCGCAATCAGCAGGCCCAATAGGATAAACCCGCCCATGGGCAGCACCGCCAGCGGCAGCAGGCTGTACGACATCACAGCATGGCCAAACAGGCATCCTGTACCTAAAAACTCCCGAATGCCCGCAATCAAAAACAAAGCTGCAATATAGCCCGCACTGGTAATCAAGCCTTTATTCAAAGCCGTTTTCACCCGTTCGCGCTGGGGGCGCTCATAGCGCTTGAGCACAATGGGGTCAGCGCACAGCAGCGGCAGGTAAAGCCCCAGCAGCCCCAGCTGTGCCGGGGTGTAGAGTTGTCTTAATACGAACAAGGCGCCGATATAAACCACACACGCGGAAAGCGCATACGTCAAGCCGCGGAATCGAAACAGCGAAAACCGCGTTAAAAAAGCAGCCAATACGCGCGTGGGAGTTAAAATCAACAGCAGCGCCACAGCCAATATCACGGCGTTTTGCAGGCTCACAGCTGCCACCACCAGCGGCGCCAACCCAAGGCCCTGCATCACCACAGGGTTATTTAAAAACACACGGTCTTTTTTAATGCGGCGCGCCAGCTCGGCCGCTTTCAGTTCTTCTTCATTCACCGTGCAGCGCCTCCTTTTTATGAGCTTTCGGCGCAAACCAACGGTCTAAACAGCCGGAAAGCGCGTTCACCAGCAAAATGGCAAAACATACGGCAATGTCATAGCTGCCGAAATAGCGGAACGCCATTGTGGTCAATCCCACAGCCACGCCATATGCGAAATAAGCACGCCGGCTGCGCGGCCTTGTGGACGGGTCGTTGATTAAAAACACCGCCGCGTACAGCATTGCACCGGTCAAAAGCTCGTATTTCACCGATTGATAACGCAAATAAAACTGTTCATACAGCGACGCCGTTTCCATCACATTTCCCACGCGCGGAAAAATCAGCGCAATAAAAAAACAGGTCAGCAAAAAGCCGGCCGGAATGGCAAGGTCAATCTCACGGCGCATCCACAAATACATCGCACAGGCAATAATCACCAAAATGGCCGTTGTTCCCATCGGCCCCGCATAATTGCCCAAAAGCAAGTTTGTCATGCGCACGTTTGGCATACCGCCTACACTCAGCGAATGAAACGTGCTGTCCGCCATCGTCGCATTGGCCGTGGAAAAAATATCAATATCGGTATACGGCACCGGGTATTGCAGCATTTGTTCCGGCCAGCTTGCCGCCGCCGTACAATATCCCAACGCGGACAGATGGAAAGGGTAACTTCCCCATCCGCCAAACGCCGCTTTGCCCACCAGCACCAGCACCGCCGTAGACGTTGCTGCAATATAGTAAGGCACTGTGGCGGGGAACAGCATGGTCATCACCAACGCGGCAGGCACACTGGAATTTTCAGTTTGGTCACGCTGAAAGCCGCGCAGCCAAGCCACCAAATAGTCGCACACGGTTGCCGTCACCACGGCGGTAATACACAGCACCGCCGGACGCGCGCCATACAAATAACACGCCATCACAAGCAGCGGCAGCATCATAAACACCATGTCGCGGTTGGCTTCATGCGCCGTGGGCATTTTTAAATACACTTTCCCTGTGCTCATAGGCTGCTTTCTCCATGTTCACAAGCACTGCGAATGGCCGAAATTGCCTCTTTGCGGTCTTTTTTGCCAAACACGGCGCTGCCCGCCACCAGCACATCGGCACCGGCGCGCGTGCAAAGGGGCGCTGTATTAGCATCCACGCCGCCATCTACTTGAATCATCAGCCCATCACCGGCGTGCTCACGCAGCGCGGCAATTTTATCCACTGCCTGCGGCATGAACTTCTGCCCGCCAAAGCCGGGCTCTACACTCATAATCAGCACCATATCCAGCCGGTCAAGATACGGGAACACTTCTTCCACCGGGGTGGCGGGCTTCACCGATACCGCCGCCTTGCAGCCTGCGGCATGGATGGCCTCGATGGTTTTTTCCACATCGCTGTCGGCTTCTAAATGAAAGGTAATGAAATCAGCCCCGGCGCGTGCAAACGCCTCGATGTACTCCAGCGGACGGCGAATCATCAAATGAACATCATAAAAAGCGTCCACCGCCTTGGAAAGTCCCGCCAAAACAGGGATTCCCAACGATAAATTGGGCACAAAATCGCCGTCCATTACATCAACATGCAGCCAGTCTGCACCGGCGTTTAAAACGTCGCGGCAATCCTGTGCCAAATACGCAAAATCCGCCGAAAGAATCGACGGTGCAATTTTCAAATTCATGGTTATGCCTCCTGTAAGCTGTTGCACTCCAACCAAAAGCTTTCCCGTGCTTTTCCTCATGCCCTGAGGTTTTTTGGCGTTCGGGATTTTCAGTATACTACAAAAAAGCAAAAAAATCAAAAGCAGGGCACGGGCGTCACTTTAAAAGGACGCCCGTATTTCCTTGCTGTATTTCTTTTTTTCCGGTTTTTCCCCGGCGGGGAGCGTGAAAAAGAACGCACAATATTCGTCCTCATCGCTCTCCACCCAAATCTGTCCGCCGGACAGCTGAATGAGAACCTTACAAATGTGCAGCCCCAAGCCGCTCCCGGTGGTGTTCATGCCGCGGCTTTTGTCCTCTTTATAAAAGCGGTCAAATACATATTCCAGTGCATCCGAGGAAATTCCTTTTCCCGTATTGCGAATGCATACCGTTACCATGCCCTTCACTTTGGAAGCATCCACCGAAAAGGAAATTTCTCCTTCCGGCGGGGTAAACTTAATGGCGTTATCCAATAGGTTATAAATCACCTGATGGACCAAATCCTGGTCGGCGTTGACAATGGTTCGCACCGGGGCAAAGCCTGCCAAACGGATATTTTTTTCTTTCAAACGCTGTTCTGCGGAAAAAACCGCGCTCGTCAAGCTTTCCCAAATATCGTAAGGCGCAGCATTCGGCTCATACTCACCGGCCTCCAGCTTGGTAATGTCCAGCATATTTTTCACAAGACGTGTCAAGCGCCCCGCTTCGTTTGATACAATTTCTAAATAGTGGCGGTAATCGTCCTGCGGAATGGTACCATCCAGCATTCCGTCCACAAAGCCTTTAATGCTTGTCATGGGCGTGCGCAGCTCGTGGGCGATATTACCCATAAAATTGCGCCGAGAGGTATCAATACGCTCTAAACTTTGCGCCATATTGTTAAACTGGATGGCGACCGCGGCCAATTCGTCATCGCCTTCTACCGGAACGCGCGCCGAAAAATCACCGCCGCCAAACTTACCCGCCGCCTCGGCCAAACGGCGCAAAGGTGTGGTAAGACGCGAGGTGAGCACAATGGAAATCACGCTCGAGACCATCAGCATGAGTCCTGCTGAAAGCAAAAAAGTGGAAAACAAGTTTGCCAAAAATTCTGTCATGGTGTCGGCATCGGCGGTGGCAAACACATAGCCTGTCAGCTCTCCGTTGATGCGCACCGGCCTTCCGGCAATGTACGAGCGTCCGGGCAAAAGGCCGTCCAGCGTGCCCATTTGCGTGTAGCGCCCATGGTTATATGCGCCCGCAACGGCCTTTTCCGGCAAATAAGCGTTAATGTAGTGTTCCTCAATATATTCCACACTGTCCCGCGTGCTTCCCAACACAATTTTGCCGTACACATCGGCCACAAAAATATTGTTGTTCGAGGCGCGTGCCGTCAGCGTCACTTCGCGGTTAATCAAGTCGTTGGCAATGTCGTAGTCGGGGGTTGTGCCGTAAACCTCCTGTAAAATTTGAATGGTGTTATCCACCGTCAAAAGCAAACCCGCATCGCTTTGCGCCCGAAAAAACACCATCGAAAGATACATCTGAATAAAGCCCATCAGCGCGGTACTTGCAATCAGCAAAAGCGCCGTGGCATAAAAATAACGTGTGGTGATGCTCTTGCGCACAGCATGGCCTCCCTTTGTTTCTGTATGCCGCCGCTCCAAAAACAGGCTGCCCTTACGTTTCGCAGCACGTTTTACCAGCTCCGGCCAAAACCGCCTGTTTGTGCGCTTAGTCCTTCACCTCAAACTTATAGCCTACGCCCCATACGGTTTTCAGCGACCAGTCGTCCGATGCGCCTTCCAATTTTTCACGCAGACGCTTCACATGGACGTCAATGGTGCGGGAATCGCCGTAATATTCAAACCCCCAAACCTCGTCCAAAAGCTGATCGCGCGTAAACACATGGTTGGGATGACTTGCCAAATAATATAAAAGCTCCAGCTCCTTGGGCGGTGCGTCCACCACTTTGCCCTTTACCTTCAATTCATAGCGGGACAAATCCACGCTCAGGCAGTCATAGGTAATCTGTCCGCCTGCGGGGGCTTGCTCCGTGGGAGTGCAGCGGCGCAGCACCGCTTTGATGCGCGCAACCACCTCTTTGGTGTCGAAGGGCTTTACCATATAGTCGTCTGCGCCCAGCTCCAGGCCCAGCACTTTATCAAAGGTTTCACCTTTTGCAGTCAGCATAATTACCGGGGTATTTCCTGCCGCGCGTACCTTGCGGCAAACCTCCCAGCCATCCATACGCGGCATCATCACGTCCAAAAGCAGCAAATCGGGCTTTTCCCTCTCATACATTTGAACGGCAGATTCGCCGTCGTTTGCAATGCAAATTTCATATCCTTCCTTTACGAGGTACAAGCGAAGCAGCTCACAAATATTTCTGTCGTCATCCGCAATCAAAATCTTTGCCATGTCAAAACCTCCTTGCTGAGTGGTGTATCCCGCTCTTTTTCTCATTGATACATTCCGTTGCCACACTTATTCTATTTTATTATAGCGAATAAATATGGATAAAAAAAGCCCTTGTTTCTTTTTTTACAAAAAAACAGGCGGAATGATTGCTTCTTGCCCGGCTTTCCTGTATAATAACTACGGAATGTACCCTTTATTTTGGGGTGTATTTTGCCGGCGGAGCGCTTTGAGGGAACCTATGCGCCCGCCCGGCTGCTCTTACATTTTGTATGCCTGCCCGGCTTTTCAGCCGTTGGCGGGCTTTTTGTTTGGCGTTGAAAACTTTGCCCGGCGCTGTGCAAAAACCTTGAGCCTCCACACAAAATCTGCTATAATGAAAAGCGTCTTCCACAACCCTTTCCCACCGCGGGAAAGGGTTGTGCATTGAAATCCCGTAGGCGGTTCGGCGCTGCGCTGATGCCGCCTTTGCCGATAAGCAAACTTTAAGGAGAGAGTACACCGTATGAAATTAGGTATCGTAGGCCTGCCCAACGTGGGCAAGAGCACGCTGTTCAACGCCATCACCAATGCAGGCGCAGGCGCAGCCAACTACCCGTTCTGCACCATCGAGCCCAACGTGGGCGTGGTTCCTGTTCCCGATGCGCGTTTGGACAAGCTGGCCGAAATTTGGGACACCGATAAGAAAACGCCGGCCATTGTCGAGTTTGTTGACATCGCTGGTCTTGTAAAGGGCGCATCCAAGGGCGAGGGCCTGGGAAACAAATTCCTTGGCAATATCCGCGAATGCGACGCCATCGTGCATGTGGTGCGCTGCTTCGACGGCACTGATATTGTCCATGTGGACGGCAGCGTTGATCCCATCCGCGATATTGAAACCATTGACACCGAGCTGATTCTCAGCGACTTGGAAGCCGTGCAGAACCGCCTGACGCGCTTTGCCAAAGCCGCTAAAACGGGCGATAAAAAAGCGGCGGCCAGCGCCGCATGGCTCACTGAGCTGGAAGCCCATCTGAGCGAGGGCAAAAACGCCCGCACCTTTGATTTTGAGAGCCTGGACGACGACCAAAGCACCTTGGTGCGTGAGCTTGGCCTTTTGACCGCCAAACCCATCATCTACGCCGCCAATATGAGCGAAGATGACCTGATGGGCGGCATGGAAAACAACCCGCACTACCACACCGTCAAGGATTTGGCCGAAAAAGAAGGGGCTGAGTGCATTCCCATTTGCGCCAAAACCGAGGAAGATATCGCCGATTATTCTCCCGAGGAGAAAAAGGAATTTTTGGCAGAAATGGGCATTGAAGCCACCGGCCTTGACAACCTGATTAAAGCGGGCTATCACCTGCTGGGCTTGATTTCTTATCTGACCGACGGCAAAAAGGAATGCCGCGCATGGACCATTCGCCGCGGCACCAAAGCGCCGCAGGCCGCCGGCAAAATCCATTCCGACTTTGAGCGCGGCTTTATCCGCGCCAGCGTTGTCGCTTACGATGACTTTGCCGCGTGCGATTTCAATATGCAAACCGTAAAATCCAAGGGCCTTCAGCGCACGGAAGGCAAAGAGTATGTGGTGCAGGACGGCGATATCATCGAGTTTTTGTTCAACGTATAAGCCGTTTTGCCGCATATGTTTTCCTCTTTATGAGGGGTGTTTCAGCAAAGGAGAATCCAAATGAAGAAAATTGGTTTGATGGGTGCAATGAAAGACGAAATTGCGCCCTTATACGAAGCGATGTCCGACCGCCGGGAAGAAACCGTGGGCGGCGTGACATTCTACGAGGGTGTGCTGGACAACAAAGACGTCGTGCTGTGCTGTGCCGGTATGGGCAAGGCACAGGCCGCCGCAGCCACCCAGCTGCTGTGCTCCCACTTTTGTGTGGACGCCGTGCTTTTCTCGGGAATTGCCGGCAATATGACCTCCAAGGTAGACGTGGGCGACGTAGTCATCGGAAAAACGCTTGTTTATCACGACGGCGAACCGCGCATGTTTGCCGAAACAGCGCCCTTTTTGCAGGAGTTCACCGGAGATGAGCGCTTAATTGAAGCCGCCGGTGCCGCCTGTGAGGAAAACGGCGTGCATCACATTGTGGGCAAAATTGCGACGGGCGACTGCTTTGTGGGCGACAGTGCCACGAAAAACAGCATTGCCCAAAAATGTGCGCCCGACTGTGTGGAAATGGAGGGCGCCGCCGTTGCCCATATCGCAGCGAAAAACGGCGTTCCCTTTGTCATTCTGCGCGCGATGAGCGACAACGCCGACGAGGAAGGCTTTGAAAAGCTTGTCGGCAAGCCCTTTGACATCAGCGATTACTGCCGCACCGCAGCAAAAATCAGCCGCTCGTTAATTGCGCGTCTGTAATTGATTCCGATGCATCGCACGGCCAATCAGCAAAACTAAACAAAAGCCAGCGAGAAAATTTGGATGTTTTTCCACATTTTTTCTCTGGCTTTTTTGTTTGAACGGCAGTATCATAGAATTGCGGGAGTTTCTCGCATCGTTAGCTTGTTTTGTTGTTTTGGTGAACGGCATTTTTGCGCCTAGACCCTAGGCTGGACAACGAGGTGCAGACGAGAAAATGCCATGGGAAAGAAAGGACGTTGTTTCCAATGTGGCGTGAAGAAAATCGCAAGCTTTTTTTTGAGTGTCTGGATAACCTTCATTTGGAATATCCGGTGCGCACCATGCAGGCTTATCCTCAGCATTCCGGCGGCGTCAGCTGCTACGACCACTGTTTGCTGGTGTCATATTTGGGTTTCACCTTTTGCCGTGTGCTGGGCTTAGACTATCGCGCCGCGGCGCGCGCAGGGCTTTTGCACGACCTGTATTTGCAGGACTGGAGCGAAACCAGCGTGAACCGTTTTCGCCGCCTGTTTGTCCACCCGCACATGGCGCTGGAAAACGCTATGCACTACGGCCTGTCCAACCGCGAACAGGAAATTATTGAAAAACATATGTGGCCGCTTACGCCGCGCCCGCCCCGCTATGCGGAAACGTATTTGGTGGGTCTGGCCGATAAAATCGCGGCCTGTTTGGAGATGATGCGCCTTTATCGCCCGCTGGGCTTTGGCCGCCGCGTGTGCGCGCTGGCCGCACATGGTGCTCACTGATTCCACGCATTTCAAACGTCCGGCAAGGGCTTTCGGGCCTTTGCCGGACGTTTTTGCTTTGTCACAAAAAGCGTTTCATATCCTGTGCAAACTGTGTTTCCACGCTGCGCACACGGTTGGCCAGGGCAATGGCTCCCACATTGGCGTGGGGGCTTTTTTTCACGGCTTTTTCCATATTTCTTGCTCCCATGGCATTGCCCTTTACCATCATTTGCGCCAAATTCTGCTCCGAACGGTCTGTCATGGTTTTGCGTTTGAGCTCCAGCTTGGCGCTCATTTTCGCCATCACATTTTGCCCCTTCGGTTCTTCGCCGCCCACCGCCAGCATGGCGCGTGCACGGTTTTGCAGGTCTTCATAAGCCTGCACCTGCCCATCGAGCATTCTGCGCATCACCGGGCTTTGCGCCATCTTGGCCAAGTCGTTTGCGGTGTGCTTTGCCATTTCTGTGTTTTTGGTCACTGCGTTTAATAAATCAATGGTATCCTGTTTCATTGCCCATTCCTCCCGTTTTCTTTTTCGATGTGCCGCCTCGCATCGTTTGCCGCGGCTGCGCTATTATTCTTTGCGGCTGCGGTGCAATTATTCTCTGATATGCCGCGCACGGGGGCGCTCATGTGTATTTGGAGCGCAAAAACCAAAATTTCCGGCTTTTCATAATGTCCGCATTATGCTATGATGTACTTAAACCCTTTTTCTGAATATAAGAAAGTCTTGAGGTGAAACACTTGAAACAGGAAATCACATTTAAAAAGCTGTGTCTTTTGGTATTGGGCGGCATCGGCTTTTTTTGGCTGTTACAAAATTACATGCTTGTTTTATCGGCAGGCAACTGGCTGCTTGGCTTGTTTCAGCCGCTGATTATGGGGTTTTGCATCGCGTTTGTGCTTAATGTTCCCATGCGTTTTTTAGAGGGTCATTTGTTTAAGAGCACCAAAAAACCCTTGCTGCAAAACCTGCGGCGTCCGCTTTGCATTTTAATTTCCATTGTATTTATTGTCAGCGTCTTATCTGTCATCTTTCTGCTGGTTGTACCGGAGCTGCTGAACGCCTTCGGCGTATTGGCAAAATCCATCCCCATTTTCCTCGATACGGTGTTGAAAGGGCTGCAAGCATGGTCGGCTGAAAACGCAGACGCCATCCCCTCGCTCCAGCAGTGGCTGGCCGATTTAAAAATTGATTGGGCGGGCATCGGACGTTCCCTGCTCACGTTTGCCACCACCGGGGCGGGTAATTTGCTTGGCAGCACCGTGCAAGTGGCAAGCAACATCGCCGGCAGCTTTACCAATTTGACCTTCTCCTTCATCTTGGCGCTGTATATGCTTTTGGGCAAAGAAAAGCTCATTCGCCAAATTCGCGCCGTTCTGCGTGCAGTGCTTCCGCTTAAAGCAGTGGTTCGCATCGAGTCTGTGCTGGCGCTTTCTTCGCGTATTTTTTCCAGCTTTATCACCGGACAGTGCACCGAAGCTTGCATTCTTGGTACACTGTGCTGGCTGGGCATGACGCTTCTTCAGCTGCCCTATGCACCCATGATTGGCGCGCTGATTGGCTTTACTGCGCTCATTCCCATTGTCGGTGCGTTTATGGGTACCATTATCGGCGCATTTATGATTGCTATGGTCAACCCCATGTCTGCGGTGTGGTTTGTGATTTTCCTTTTAACGCTTCAGCAAATTGAGGGCAACCTCATTTATCCGCGTGTTGTTGGTTCGTCGGTGGGTCTTCCCGGCATTTGGGTGCTCAGCGCCGTTACCGTTGGCGGGGCTATTTCCGGCATTGCGGGCATGTTGTTTTCCGTTCCCATTGCCAGCATTTTGTATGCGCTGCTGCGCAGCACAACGCGCCGCCGTTTAAAGGAAAAGCAAATTCCCTATGATTCCATTTAAGCGCAAAACATAAAGGAGTATCCATGAGCTTGTTATCCGATGCGCGCAGTATGCGCGAAAAAGACCCGGCTGCGCGCTCTTTGGCAGAGGTTCTGCTGTTATATCCCGGCTTTCACGCATTGGTATTCTACCGTGCGGCACACTTCTTTTATCAAAAACGCCGCTTTTTTATTGCCCGTCTCATCAGTCAGTGGGGCCGCGGCTTTACGGGCATTGAAATTCACCCGGGTGCAACCATCGGCAGCGGGCTTTTTATTGACCACGGTTCCGGCGTTGTCATTGGCGAAACCGCCGAAATCGGCAACAACGTCACCCTGTATCACGGCGTAACACTGGGCGGCACCGGAAAGGATCAAGGCAAGCGCCATCCAACCGTGTGCGATGATGTGCTCATTGGCGCCGGCTGCAAAGTGCTCGGGCCGGTTGTCATTGGGGAAAACAGCCGCATCGGTGCAAACAGTGTTGTTTTAATTGATGTTCCCGCCAATGCAACGGCCATCGGCATTCCCGCCCGTGTTGTGCGCGTAAACGGCAAGCGCATTCAGCACGAAAGCGAGCTTTTGGAACAGCGTGACTATCCCGATGTCGTGCGCAGCGATATTGAAGCGCTGCAATCGCATGTGGAGCGTTTGGAAAAAGAGCCGCCGTGCCGTGCATGTTCCGAACGTCCATGTGCTTGCCCACGTCGAAGCGAGGAACAAACCCTCTCTGACGGCACAGAGAACTTAACATAACACAAAAAGGGAATTTCCGCTTTTTTGTTAGAGCGATAAAAAAGAACCTTCCTGAAATTTCTTCCATTTCTGCATAATATTTCCCCTGAAGTAAAATAATAAGGAAAACGGTGATACAGCATCAGGGAGGTTATGGGATGAAAGCAACAGGAATTGTACGCAGAATTGACGACTTGGGGCGCGTTGTGATTCCAAAAGAAATTCGGCGTACACAGTGCATCCGCGTGGGAGATCCGCTGGAAATCTTCGTGACAGCCAAGGGCGAAGTGGTATTTAAAAAGTACAGCGCCATGGGCGAAAGCAGCGAAAATGCACGTTTGATGTGCGAGGTGCTTTATAAAGCGCTGGGACGCGCCGTTGCTGTTACCGACTGCGACCGCGTCATCGCACAGTGCGGCGCCAAAGAATTGGCCGAGCAGCGGATCAGCCCGGCGTTTGAGCGCATCTGCGCTTCGCGCCGATTGTATACGGCACAAGGTTCCGGCACACCGCTGGACGAGCAAAACTCCACCACCGTAAGCGCCGCGATGCCTATTTTGTCGGGCGGCGACCTTATCGGCGGCATTGCCCTGTTGGGGCGCGAAGCGTGCAGCGAACGCGACACCCTTTTGCTGCGTGTAGCCGCGTCGTTTTTGGGCCGCCAGCTGGAGCAGTAATCAAAATCACAAAACCGGGAAAGAGCCGCGGCTCTTTCCCGGTTTTTTATCTTCTTTTATAGGGCAAGATTCTTTTTGGAAAAAAGCACAAAAACAAAACGTCATTTCTTGCTATTTTCATTTAAAAATGATATAAAAAGAATAGAGAGTTTGCGCTGTTTTGACAGTTTTTCTAAAATTCAACAAAAGGCAGGGATGTGTATGAGCCAGTATATCGCCGCACTTGACCAAGGAACCACCAGTTCCCGCTGTATTTTATTGAATCAGCATGGCGAGGTTTGCAGCTGCGCCCAGCGTGAATTTCGCCAAATTTTCCCCAAGGGCGGATGGGTTGAACACGACCCCATGGAAATCTGGGCGTCACAAATCGGCGTTTTGGTGGAAGCGATGAGCGCAGCCGGGCTTCACGCCAGTGACCTTGCCGCCATCGGCATTACCAACCAGCGCGAAACCACGATTGTATGGGAAAAGGCCACAGGCAAGCCTGTTTACAACGCCATTGTGTGGCAGTGCCGCCGCACCGCGCCCGCCATTGAAAAGCTCAAGCAGGACGGCTGGGCGGAACGCATTCGCGCACGGACAGGGCTGATTCCCGACGCTTATTTCTCCGCCAGTAAACTGGCGTGGATTTTAAACGAAGTGCCGAACGCCCGCCAACGCGCCCAAAACGGTGAACTTTTGTTCGGCACAGTGGACAGCTGGCTGATTTGGAACTTAACGCAGGGGCGCGTGCATGTCACGGACTACACAAACGCCTCCCGCACGATGCTGTTTGACATTCACCGTCTTTGCTGGGACGAGGAAATTTTGGAATATTTTGATATTCCGCTTTGTATGCTGCCCGAAGTGAAGCCCTCCAGCTGCATTTACGGCCACGCGGCGGAATCGGTTTTGGGCGGCGAGATTCCCATTGCGGGCATCGCGGGCGACCAGCAGGCGGCGCTGTTCGGCCAGTGCTGCTTTACACCCGGCAGCGTGAAAAACACCTACGGAACCGGCTGCTTTATACTGATGAATACCGGCAGCCGCCCGGTGCAGTCGGAAAACGGACTGTTGACCACCATCGCCGTGGGGCTGGACGGCAAAGTAGAGTACGCGCTGGAAGGCAGCATCTTTATTGCGGGTGCTGTGCTGCAATGGCTGCGCGACGGGCTGCGGATGCTGCACAGTGCGCCGCAGTCGGAGGAATATTGCCGCCGCGTCCCCGACACCGAAGGCGTTTATCTTGTTCCGGCGTTTGCGGGGCTGGGTGCGCCTTATTGGAACCCTTACGCACGCGGTATTATGGTGGGACTCACGCGCGGCGCACAAAAGGAACACTTTATCCGCGCGGCCACGGAGTCACTGGCCTATCAGGTAAACGACCTGATTGACGTAATGAAGCAGGAGGCCGGGCTGGAGCTGACGGCACTGAAAGTAGACGGCGGCGCTGCGGCGAACGACTTTTTGATGCAGTTTCAATCCGATATTTCGCGCGTGTGCATCGACCGCCCGCAGTGTGTGGAAACCACGGCTCTCGGCGCAGCGTATCTGGCGGGGCTTGCGGTAGGATATTGGAAAAACCGCGAGGATATTTTGCAAAACTGGAAAAAAGACCGTTCGTTTTTGCCCCAAATGTCGCAGCAGGACTGTGAGCAGCGCGTAAAAGGCTGGAAACGGGCTGTCCGCACCGCACTGTACTGGGCGCAGGAGGAGGAATAAGCATGGAGCGTTACGATGTCATCGTGATTGGCGCAGGTGTCGTGGGCGCGGCCATCACACGGGAGCTGTCGCTGTATGAGCTTCGCGTTTGTGTGCTGGAACAGGAGGAGGACGTTTGTTCCGGCACTTCCAAAGCCAACAGCGGCATTATCCATGCGGGATACGATGCCGTACCCGGAACCAAAAAAGCCTACTATAACGTGCGCGGTGCGCAAAGGCTCCCGGAGCTGTCTCGCCGTCTCGATTTTGAGTTTGAACAGCGCGGCTCGCTGCTCGTTTGTTTTGACCCTCAGCGCCTTGACGAGCTGGAAGCGCTGCAAACACGCGGCTTGGAAAACGGCGTTTCCGGGCTTCGCATTTTATCGCCGGAGGAGCTGTATGCCTTAGAACCGAACATCGCGCCCGGTGCTGTGGGCGCACTGTTTGCCCCCACAGCGGGCATTGTCTGTCCCTTTGGCATGACCATTGCCTTTGCCGAAAATGCAGCGGATAACGGCGCACAGTTTTTCTTTGAGCAAAGCGTGCGCACTGTCGAGCGCAGCCCGGAGGGCTACCGCGTCACTACCCATCGTGGCAACGTCCAATGCCGCCGCTTTGCCGCACACCGATTAAAAAAGAACGAGGAGGAAGCCCGCGGGCTTCCTCCTCGTTCTGTTGCTTAAAATCCACCGGAATCACAAGGGCAGTTTTTGCACTTAGGGTGTTTTTGAAAACAAAGCCCTTGGTTATTGTTTCTTTTTGCCTTTGCTTTTCATAATCATCAAACCGGCTGCGGCGGTAGCACACAGCGCCATCACAATGCCCCAGACAGCTACTGCGCTGTTATCACCTGTTTGGGCAATTGCACCTGTGCCGGGGTTCGGGGTGGTCGGTTGCGTTGTCGTGCCATTGCCGCCCGTCGGCGGGGTCACAACATTGCCGCCGTTGCCGCCATCGGTCGGCGGAGTTGTTCCGGCTTTTGCCCAAGTGATGGCAATGGGCGAGAAGCCCTTTACCGTCATCTGCAAACCGGCATCGGTTTTGACCGCTTTGATAACTTCCACGTCACCGGTCTTAAAGCCGTTGACATCCTGCGTGAACATGTGCATCGCGGTGAAGTCGTTCGCTTTCGTGTCTACACCTTCGGGATACGGCAAAGTAATGGTCAAGCCCTCTTTCGGGAACTGCTCCGGGGTCAGGGCATTCCATGTTTGTCCATCCGCGCTGATGGAATAGTGTACGTCATACACCACGGTGTTGTCTTTCGTTGCGCCGTTCACGCTCGCCAAAAGCTTATCCGTTACTTTCTCAACGCTGTCAAGGCCAACCGCTTTCAAGCTTTCCGGCACATTGGTGAAGGTTTTTTCCATCAACAAACGGCCCGTTGTTCCCTCTACCGGGCTGGTGGGAGCGTTCGGCAGCTGGATGTAGCGGCTGATAAACAACGATGCTTTGTCCCAAAGCTGAATTGTGTAGTTTTTGGCGGTCGGCTGCGCTTTCAGGCTTTCCAGCACTTCCTTTGCGTTGCTCAGCACAATCGTGTAGGTTCCCGCTGTCGATTGTTCCGGCATTCCGGTAAATACCGGCTCTACCGTCGATTCCAGCACCTCGCCGTTTACCGCACCGCTGTATTGCAAGGAAACAGTGGGCAGCGCATCACCAGTGTTGATGTTATAGTTGCTCAATCCTACCCATACAGAGAAGGGCGCAGGGTTAATCTGTACGCTGGTTTCAATGGTGCCGCCCACATACTCAGCGCTGTCCGGGGTAAAGGTCAGCACAGGGCGGTAAGTTCCTACATCCTTGATTTCGGGCAGGTTCTCCACACTCCACTTGCCGGAAACTTCTTTTCCGTCATACGTTGCCTTTGCACCTGCAATCAGCTCCTGCTCGGTAACTGCTTTGCCGTCATACGTTTTGCTGAAGGGGGTTACCGCCAGAGAAAGCCCCGGTGCATTTTCATCGGTAATCACGATGGATACATTCAGCACCTTTTCAAAGCCCGCATCATAGGTGTAAGTAACAGGGCTGCCGCTTGTCCAGCCGGTCAGCACGCCGTTTGCGTCAATGCTGCCGCCCTGCACATTGCTCACCTTGCTTGCCTCAAAGAATGGGGCATATGTTTTCAGGTCAATGGGTGTTCCTGTTTTGGCTGTCGTGGAAAGTCTCGTGGGGCTGTCAATCCAAAAATAGTCAGAGGGATTACTGCCTAACTGTAACGCAGCCAGCGGGTTGTTGCGCACATCCAAGCTTTTCAGTGCCGTATTCGCGCTCACATCCAAGCTCGTCAGCTGGTTGTCGGACACATACAAGTTTTGCAACGCCGTATTCTTACTCACATCCAAGCTCGTCAGCCGGTTGGAGGACACCTCCAAGAATGTCAGCGCCG